>Ga0126338_10001165_pt1 | contig 16536 bp, 10 predicted proteins | sample OrbCmetagenome_2_FD_92529 | JGI IMG/M metagenome (GOLD analysis project Ga0126338, IMG submission 92529) | Coral microbial communities from Petempiche,Puerto Morelos, Mexico - Orbicella C C metagenome | ecosystem: Host-associated > Invertebrates > Cnidaria > Coral | place: Petempiche,Puerto... | reverse complement strand
TTTAATATTTGTTATTTTTTCCTTTCCCCTTTTTTCTTTTTTTTTTTTTTTTGTTTTTTTGCATAGTTGTTATTTGGGGTTATTTTTTTTTTTTTTTTTTTTTTTTTGAGCCGTTAATGCATTGGTGTTTCACCTTGACTCCATCTTGATACACTAAAAGGAATGTAAAATGAAGAAAGGGTTACTTTTTTGGTTATTTTTTTACGTTTTATAACTTTTGGCCATCGCGCGTGGATCCTTACATCAGCTCACACCACCTGCCTACTGCGCAATTTTATCACTGAATAATCGCGGGCTCATTGAATGAGTTCGCATTTTAGACGTGTTGATCGACGTGTACGGGCTAAGACGTGTGACTCTCACGTGTGGCTCAAATTTGAGATTTCTCAGCGTCGACGCTTCTATCTTGAAATCTTCGTTGGAAATAAAGGTATTTGTTTTTTTATGTTTTCTTGTATTTGCAGTTTTTATTTACGTGCATATCACAAGCACTCTTAAATTTGCTTGTTACAGCTTTGTTAGTGATTTGTCGTTTCAAAATCAGGGAATCAGCTGCATACAAAGCTTCATCGAATTATTAAGTCTAAATAACCATACGTTTACGTTCAAGATTTGTTTATTGTACCGCTTTCAGTTCAGCAGCTTCAGGCCGGGCTTTGTTGTCCGCTAAGTGGCGACTGGAACCTTGTTGGACTCTCGTATTCATTTGACTCAATAGCTGTTAACAGTGATCAGACAAAGCTCTTGTTTATAGAGGTGAGTTAAAATATTTTCCAAATTACCTCCTCTTGTAGTCATGATCATGAAGTGATATATAGATAAGTTGTATTTTTCTGAAGTGATATTTTATTTGATAGAGTGAGATGATAGCTTTCGTATTGGCGTAATTTTAATTTTGTTGTGTGGCATGTATTATATTAATTATAGTTTTTACAATAACTGTCTAAAATCTTGCGTGCTGATTGGCTCACTTTGTACAGACAGATACAATTTTAATTTATGCAAGATTTCAAGTTCAACTTTCAGCTGTCAAACTGTCAACTTTTTAACCAATGGAATTTTAGTGACTTTTCTAAGTAGCCAATCAAAAAGCAAGAAGAACTATTGACAACATTCATGTCATTTTGAACAAAATTCACTTATCTTTGTTTAAGGCAAGTTTACGTCGTCTTTTCCCCTCATTTATTTCCGGCATTTGACCATTTTGGGGTCTTGTTATTGTAAAAACAAACTGATGTCAGTTTTTTATGCATTCTCTTATTGATCATAAATTGCGTCATAACATTGTCAAAGTTTACTGTGGAACCACTTGCTTGCGGCTCGTGGTTCCACAGCCACTTTGACAATGTTATGACACAATTTATCATCAATAAGAGGACAGACGCATAAAAAACTGACATCAATTTGTTAAATGTAATAGTTAGTGGTATAACGAGTGTTAACAAATTGACAAAAATGATATCCCACATGTGAGGATTTCAGTTTTGATAACATTTTTGTCCCTTTAACTGCTCTTAAATTTGTTGGTGTATGATCTGGCCAAACATATTCATATCTTCTTCGGAAATCTTCGGAAAACTTCGGAAATCTTTGGAAAATGTTCGGAAATGTTTGTTTGGCCTTTGGACAAATTTTGGAGAATCTTTGGAAAATTATCTTCGGAAAGTGGTCCTGGAAGTCTTCGGAAAATCACCAAAATGTTGTTGTGTATTGTGAGAATTTTATACAATAAAAAGAAAATTACATGGTCACTTGGAGATACAAGTTTCTCTCGATGTGTGGAAAAATATTTCACTCATTCACTGCGCTTACTCCTGAAATATTTTTCAACACCTGAAGGTGAATTTCATATCTCCACACAGCCATGTAATGTCCTCTACATATGATAACTTCCATGATTTATTACTGAAGATATGCACAGCAACATGGAATCTATCTTTTTTTATGTAAATTAGAAACAAAAATATTCGTTAATGTGCAATCTATATGTCTGTCTTCCAATGTCACATTAAAGTAAGGTAAAAGGGTAAAATCTGCATACGGGCCAACTGGCTCACCAGACCAGAACTTATCCCAGGTTCTGTAGCATGAAGTGACTAGGAGTATTTCTACTCCCCCCTGGATGGGATTGTGGAGGCGCAGTGGCCTCATAGTTAGTGCACTCGTTTCCGGATCGAGCGGTCCAGATTCGAGCCCAGGCCAGGGACATTGTGTTGTGTTCTTGGGAAAGACACTTTACTCTCACAGCGCCTCTCTCCACCCAGGTGTATAAATGAGTACCGACGAACTTAATGCTGGGGGTAACCCTGCGATGGACTAGCATCCCATCCAGGGGGGAGTAGAAATACTCCTAGTTGCTTCATGCTACAGAAACCGGGATAAGCTCTGGCCTGGTGGGCCACTTGGCTCGTATGCAGACTTTACCTTACCTGGATGGGATGCCAGTCCATTGCAGGGTTACCCACAACATTAAGTGCACCACTACCCATTTATACACCTGGGTAGTGAGTTGCCAGCAAAAGCATAAGGAGTTAGGCGGCAATGAAAAAAGTTTGGTTGCATTGGCTACCCCAGCTGTCGCAAAGCCGAGCTCTGCTCAATCTCCTGAAAAAGATCAACTTAAACTTTATTAGGTGAGCAAACATTTTCCCTGGCTGCTCTGAGACTATAGAATGCTTGACCTTGGGAAGCGTGCAGTATGTAGACATTTAAATGAAAACTGAGAACTTTTAAGTGAGTACAGAAATAAGATTGTATTTTACACAGGGGACCCGAACACTACATTAGCAGTAAAAATAAATGTGCTGTTATTTACCTGTGTTCTTGAGTTTTTTTATTCGTTTAGAAGGGATTTGAATGAAGCAAAGTCGGTTTACATTTCAAATGTTATCTTGTCTGCCGCTTTGTAAATGTGACACTCCGATTACATCTCAAGTTTCCATTATCATTGTTAACTATTAATTCTCATCGGGGGAGTGGCAGCACGTTAGAGAAAAGAGAGAAGGGGTGAAACTTGCTGAGAGCTTTCGTCTAGTCTGTGACTACAGTTGAGGTGATCAGACTGCGTGGATCCTTGCATGGATATGTACAAGTAAACACAAGACAATGGACAGCAGCCCGGCCTTGACTGCAATTTTCGCAATGAATTTTGCAAATCTTTCAGCAACAGAACGGAGCAATTTCAGCTTTGCGTAGTGGTGAGCCGACATATATTTTTCATTTTTCTGTTTTGTTTTCCAACTTTTCCAGTTAAACAAAACATAAACATATTTTAGCCAGGGAATCCCTATGTTTTCACGGCTCCTGGCCACAGTTATCAAAAAGTAAATCAGTGAACCAAATAGTGAATATTTTCCATTTTGCATTGATATTTGGTTTTTTCGAAGATTTATACCTAACTGGAGATTTATCTCACGCGAAGACCAGGTAGTCTGTGCGGTACGTTCTGGGCCAGGTCGTTCAAAACTGCAGTTAAACTAACCTCTGATTAAGCCTAATCGTCGATTAAATTTCCAAATCGTGGGTTAGCTAATTGGGGATTAGAAAACAGTTGTTCAAAAGGAGATTAATCCACCGATTAACTAATCCGTGATTAAGGGTAAAGTGGATTATTTTCATTGATTATAATGTATTCTTACGCTATTTAACGTCATAGAATTGCGCAAAACTTTTGTTTTCAAATGGCCTCCCCAGCAAATAAACTGCCAGTGAAACTGTGGCCTTGTTTACTCCAACTGTATTGCCAATAACTTGAAGAAAATTGCCATTAGCATGAAATCTTAGTGCTAGCAGCACTTTGGTTTATTGGTTCAAGAGCATGGCCACGCTTTGTTTTCTCCGCAAATCTGCCTCTATGAGGTTTGTGATGTATTCAATGGACGCTCTCCCGAATCTCTAATGAGTTCGAAACTCTTGCCCACTATAAGCGAGTATGTTATGATTATCTCGATAACATTTGTCCAACATGAGGGAGATGAAACAACAAGCTGGACATTTTTGTTCAAGTTTAATCGGCAGATTAGGGAGTTAATCCTCCTCCAGAGGTGTATTAAATTTAACCTACCAATTAGAGTTTGACTAATGCTAATCGGGCTTTGAGCAATGCAATCTAATTGCAGATTAAATTTTAATTGTCCTTTAAGCAATTTAATCCCTGATTAGCACTAATTGCAGTTTTGATCAACCAGACCCTGTTTATTTCTAATGCACGTGGCTGTCAAAGGTAAACAAAAGAGTCTGTCAAGAGAAGAATAGGACCACTTTGATGAAGCTCATGCTCAAAAATTTAAAAGCACTTCCAGTCAAGTCAAGTGTAGTCACAGATGGGATGAAAAGCTGCATCTAAAAACAACTCAAAAATGAGCTGAAAAAAGGCGCCCAAATAAACAAATTCATTTTCACCTGAATATCAATTGTTTAATCAATCGAGAGGTGAAATTCTAACCGATTATGTTCAGCAACAAAAGAATTAGGCACCAAAATAAAACTGACCTCATTTTAGTTTCATCCCTTATCTCTTTTCTCCTTTCTCTCCCCCGAACTATTAAAATAGTTAAGGACGGTAATGGAAACTTGAGACGTAGCGTCACATTTACAAAGCAGCAGACAAGATAATATTTGAAATGTAAACCGTCTTCGCTTCATTTAAATCCCTTCTAAATGACTAAAAAAAGACACAGGAACACAGATAAATGACAGTACATTTATTTTTACTGCTGATATAGAGTTCGGGTCCTCTGTGAATTTTATTGGCTTTTACTGGTTTTCATTTGAGGTTAGGATAAAACTGCTTATTAGTTACATACACATAACTGTGATGGTCTTTCACCTGTAGTTCAAGTCTACAAAATTCATATAGTCACCTTCATATTTTATTGCATGGCTTGTGTTTTAACTGATGCAATGATGTAACTCTGATTGACTCGAGGTGGCTCCATAGTGTAATCATTTATGGTGTTGCACACGCAAGTGTTATGTTTTGAATGCTGATTTTGCATTTTTTTTTTTACACCCAGTCCTCTCAAACTTAGAGGCATGGTGGCCTCATGGTCAGTGCGCTCGACTCCAGATCAAGCAGTCCAGGTTCGAGCCCTGGCTGGGGACATCATGTCGTGTTCTTAGGCCAGACACTTTACTCTCACAGTGCCTCTCTCCACCCAGGTGTATAAATGGGTACCTTCAACCTATAATGTTACCTACCTCACAAACTTATTACATGTAATAAGCAATGATTAAATTTGTTTTACTATAGTCTCTGTTAAAATTTTGGGTTTTAGTCTTGAATTATAAATGCCCCAACTAATGTGTTTTTTACTTTTTTTATGGCTTTATTTGTGATTTTCTTGAATTTCCTTCAGTGAAATCTTCCAAAATTTTTACAGCACATCGCATCCTGCAGGATATGAATTTTAAACATGAATGAAAAAGGGTTTGTACAGCAGTTTTCTTCGATTTTTGCAAATTTATGTCTTTTACTGCTGACAAAAACACTGGTCTTATAGATTTCCCTGAAAAACAAGCTCCAACTAAAGTAAAACATTTACTACCAGTCTGCCAAATTTTATGGAATTTCACTGAAGGAAATGCAGGAAAATTCACTGTCAGTTGTGCTTTTTATGCTCATTTTGACGCCATAAAATATCAAAAAACACTGATGTTTTCCTTCAAGCGCATGCAGATTACTTGAGCTTTCATCCTTACTGCGTGCAATTGTAAAACTACAGGGAGCCACCTTAATTTTAGGGCATTATTCTGTTGTTATGCTCACAGGCTGACTACGTGGCTAGCCACCCAATCCATCTTCCCTAAATCTGCCCCTGACACTTTCTGTTGTTCCAGTAAATTTGCTTGGCTACTGACCAAGTGAGTAGGAATGCCCTATAAAAGTGTTTTCCACCTGCATGTACACTTTCATGTGCATCAAAATCATTTTTGTATGAAAAGTTTTGAATGAGGACATGTTTTAAACTGAGGCAAAGGCAACTCAGAAATGGCCTTTTAGTTGGTAATACAAATCATAGGAATGTGTGGTTTTATGGGCTAAATTGACTTTAGAGACAAATGTGCAAATGCTTTTATCTTGGTTGAAATATTTCTTTAGCAAACATTTCACCGCCATTCTGTGTACTCTCAATGATCATCTCAAATGGAGCTCATCTTTCTTTGTTTTTATAAGACCCGTCATGGGTTTTTTCTTGGTTTCTTTGTGTAACAAATGTCTTAGTAAGTTGGAATAATGTTCGTGCCCAGTGGCCCATCAGGCTGGCACTTACCGGTATCTCCAGTTTCCATTACTAGCATATAGTGACTAGGAGTATTTCTACTCCTCCCTGAATAGGATAAATTTATCTGATTATAGACGGTTATCCTGAGGCAAGGCAACCTACGGTTACGAAACTCCATTAAGTAGGAAAATAAATGTCTTGTGAAGTGGGAAATACTATAAGTCTGAAATTTTGAAAAGTTTGATACAAAAGCTCTTGTTGATTCATAAAAGCACATTTATTATGCAGTACATAAAAACTACATTGTAGACGAACTGTTGCACTAGTTAAAGAATACGAGCTGATTTTTTTCCAACAGTTACTAAATACTTGTTTCCAGTGAAATCTTTATTGACAAATAAAATAAATTTACTGACAGATAAAATAAATTGGCAATGTAACAAGTTATTTGAAAGAGACACTGCATGCATGCTAAGGAAGTAGCTGGGCCATGAAAAGAAAAGTAAGCCAACTTGAACAGTTAGTATACTATAATAAGCAACTCCACATGAAAGTACAGTTCATTAGCTTTCATTTGAATGGTCACGCACTAAGGTATCATCCACAGACTCAAAAGTTCCTTCGCGAAAGTACTTGTCAGTAACAGCTTTGAACATTTATATTGTTTTACGCTTGGGTTTTGTCCGTAGTCAAAAAAGTTTAAAACATCTTACGCTGCGTCATAACCATATTGTTTGATTGCTGTCATTTCAGTGGTAAAGGTCGTCACACACAAGGGGACTTGTTGCGGGCACCTGAAGCCGAGAGAAACCCCCTCTATTTTGGCATAACCATGTGATAAAGCGGACACAGTTTGAACGAGCAGTGCGCACATTGCAACATTAAAATTGTTGTCATTTTGTCCCTGCTTCATGGCGCACGAATTCAAACCAGCTGAATTTCATGCAAGAGAAATCTTTTTTGCAAAAACAGGCATGCCACTCGTGGAAAATTGGCCCTCCATCATGACCTCGCTACTTGTTTCACGCAACATGCTCCCCTGGTGTGTGCCGGACTTTATACCCAAGGGCAACATTGCATTACCTAAGCTTTGACTTGAAGAAGGATATATTTAATTCAGAAATACACGAGTATAGTTCCAAAGTAGTTCAATTTCTACGTTTTTAATTATTTTTTTTTTTGCAGTCATCTGTTTACATGTAATATATTCATCATTGCTTCTTTAGAAGTGTAAGATAAGGAAGGTTTCTCACGAGTTTAAAAGAATGTGACAGACTTCTTGTTATTCTTTTAGATGAAGCAGATCGTGGTTTAGTAAAGATAATCGGCTTTGTAAAGCTGATAATTTTGGATGTTTCTCTCTAAACCAGTTTTTTTTTTATTGATTTCAAATGATTGACAAGTCTCTTCAAAATGACGCAAGTGTCCATTGTGAGTGAACCATATTTAAACAGAGCAGTTTGCATTTACATTCCTGTTGGAGCCGGTTGACTGCACAAATTTGCATTCCTCAGAGTTGTTTCAAAAGCTAGTGATCTTGGCTTGGGTTGTGTTTTGTGATGCGCTAAGCGACCTGGAGATTGAAGGTGTAGGGGCATCTAAATTATTGCTTCTTTGCTTTGTGCTAATTATTTGTGAGTTGAGACGCTTAATCTTCTAGTTTCAGACTTGTGAAGGTTGTGGTTTTCTACAATTTTCCTGCACATAACGTATTTTAAAATTCATGTTTTCTGTCTTATGAAAATTCAACACGACGGCGAGTTGGTCACCCGCTCTCGGACGTGTTTCAAATGTCTCTCCTTTCTTTCACACCAGCCACACCTTGGGTGATTTCCAATTGCAGCAAAGGAGACTGACCCAGCCTGCGTGCTTTCGTCGACAGTTTTATCAAGGCAGCGATTGATTTGTAAGTAATATCACAAAGTCTTGTTTTTAAGCACTAATCAGTCGATTAGTGCACGGTACACGCTAATGTTGTAATTGATCGTTCGGCGATCGAAGACGGCTCTTCAATTAATTACTTATTTAAACCCATCGTCTGTTGCTGTCGCTGTATTGCTAGTCAAAGGTTTAATTCTGTGCGTTTTTAACGGACCTGTTTTGAACGTATTCGTGTGCAACATTTTTAAATTCTGGGTTCTTCTGGTAGGCGCTGTTACAAAGAGCGCACGGTCGCCATACCACGGCAAGCCCAAAGCGAGTCTTTAACATATAAGTTCCAAACTCTTATTTTTTTGTGTGTGTGGGTAATTTGTTTAGCTCAATGCATTCCGCAAAAGCTTGAACATTCAGTGACTTCTAAGAAGACTACTGTTATTCTCTCTACATGTTAGTTATTAGGACGTGGGTGTTGTTTATTTATCCACATCAGAAAGCTAGTTCGAATTTGTAGAATTACAACAGAAAACGTGTTGAAATATTATACGGATTACGAAGGTCTTTTTTTTTTTCACACCATAAATCCCTCGTAAATATGGTTTCATTGATACTTTATATAACAAGCACTGGAAAGTCTGGAATGTGTGTGGAACGTCACGGATTTCCTATTTGTTTGTTTTTTCTAATTTCGCACAAGGATGCATGTATTGAAGGCTGCTAGATTTTGAAGGTTACAGTCAATAGCCCAATGTCAGAGGTTACTGTTGTTGTAATCATTTTGCACACATCCCTTCGCCGCGCAAACAGTCTTTTTAGCATTTACACAAGAGAAAATGTCGAAAGAAGAGTGCTGCACTATGGTTCCATGATGTTTTCATACGTTCACGGTCTTTGGGAAATTTCCGCCAAGGTTTGCCAAAATTTGTCAGGGTGTTAAGAAGATAAGAAAGAAAATTGTTGTAATTGTTGTGTCTACCATTGTAATCCTTCAGCTAATATTAAAAGAAAATATTTAAAGCGTTATAATTTATAGAGGGATAAAGTGAAGTTTGGCTCAGCGGAGAAAACCATTTTAATGTAAAGCTGGAAATTTTAACTCTCCTGACTTGTTACCATACATTTATATTCTGGTTAGTTTTGAGAATTTGGCAGTACATCGTTATGAAAACCTCTTGGAAGGGAAACGAATGATCGCCTGCACAGCTCCGTATCACAGCAACGTGATGTTTACAGTCAAGATTTATCGCTCAGTGTTGTTTTACTTGTGCGGTCCGCATGCTTGGACTTGAAATTTCGCCAACATTGAAATTTTTTTAGGACGCTTGTCTTGTTTTCAAAGCCGAGATAAATCTTATCTCGCTAGATAAAGCACCATAACATTTCCAAGAGTTTCCTTTGCGTCGTTGGCGAGAATTCAGAAATGTCTCTGATACTGACAACCGAATTTTCAAACATTTTGTCTGCTACACTTAAGGCAAGGAAATTTTTCTTTTCTTAATTATAGTAAATGACTGTCCTCCAATATGCAAAGAAGTCAGATCGATTTTATTGGGGTTTCCTGATTTGCAAATGACGCGAATTTAATTTAGCTTTTTGTCGAAAATATGTAAGTAGTGTTTGGGTCGAGGTAAATTCTCTCTCTCTTTATACAAGATTTGAAAACGCCACTGCAGGTACACATGTATGCAAATCAATTATTAAAGAGTTTCTGTTTCGAGCCGCCTTGTATAAATAAACATCAAAATTCATGGAAATTAGCTACAGAAAGACATTCGTTCAGCTGCTAAAAATTATCGAGGATTGCGTTACGGAAATGGACCAATGACGAGGCTTGTTCTTTCACCAATCTGTCTTTCACAAGCCCATTTCTTCGCGTGTTGCACACTTGATCAGTGTGAGGAAAACCGAAACGACACAAAGGTATGATCCTCATAGTGGTAGGTCATTTATTTTGTAGTTACAAGGATGAAAAGAGCCATGTTCAGCGATGATTTGTTTTCATGGTGTCGCGGTATCTTTTACGATTTACACAAAGGTAGCGTTACCATCGACTAGTCTTCCCTATTCTTTGCTTTCGATCCACAACTAATTATTTCACTTTGAACTTTGTGTTACGCACTGTAATCAAGGGGAACGTTGTTCAGAGGGGTCAGAGAATCAGAAAAGGACAGAAAATTGTTCCTTGCCATGATACGTCAGCAAATTACCCACTGCTATATTTCGCTTCGTCATTGATGTAATAAACGTTCGAAAATTGCATCACGCATAGAAATCGAGAGCGAATAATCTAAGAATCTGCTAGTTGTTCAAATTTATCGTAATCCTCTTCTCAGACACTTCGAAAACGCAAAGAATCGGCCACCATTTTGTTAGCAAGCGCACACTGTTAGGTTATTCAACGGGCTGCCGGTCATTTAGCCACAGCGTATTCACCACCTTCAATAAAATAGACCGTGAGTGGTGTAACCAATAAGAGAACGACATTCGTGATAGAACGCTAATAGATTTATACTAGTACAAGTTGCACTTCTTAAATCGAGATCAACTTGTTGCGGTTCTTTGAGAATCTAAATGCAAAATTAAATATAACGTGGGTATTTTATCCGTATTACTCGACGTGGCATGTAATATTCCGCTCATCTCCCCTTATATGGCTCGGCAATATGTCATGCAACACCGAAGTGTCTATAAGTGGTTTGCAAGGCGCGGGTTTTGGTTTCGATCTTCGCTTTGGATTTGGAATTAGTACCTCTTTCCTTGTCGCCTCGAGAAGACAAAGCCATAAATGCGGTGTAACTCTTTCCGATTTTTAGTCGCTTATCCAAGGGCGCGGGTATTCGACAATGTTTATAAGGGAAGGAACGAGGTTGGAGGTTGGAGTGCTACCCCGGGGTAGCTGACTTTTGGATCATTTTCTGTAATCTAACTCTGAATTCGACCTGGTGTTAAGGTTCATTATTTTATTAATCTTAGTTTCCTAGTAGGAGATGTGTTCACTTGTAGACACCACTTTTCCTCTCGGGTATTTTTTAGAGTGAAACAATAATTTTAATTATCCACAGATTTTTTCTCCATCAGAGAAGGATTCGCTTTTCCCTCCCCCCTCCCCCCTAGACAGCGGACCCCTCCCCATACAGCGGAAAAGTAGAGGCCACAGTTCGGACATGGAGCTTGGTTATAAACGTATATCACAGTAGTCCTTAGTTATGCCAAGACAACAGTCCGTTTTCTAATTTTTAAACCCACTTTCTTTTTAAAACCATTTTTTTTTGTAATCTTTTTTCAACAGTGGTAACCAACCATGTGCCAGGAACATCATTGTGACTGCTGCTCAGATGAATTACCAGAAGACTCGTGTGCATGCGTCGATTGTTACCATGGCGACGAAGACTCCGAAGATTTTAATTATTTCTCGCCAACTGTGAAATGGTATGGCATCGCAAATCCGACAGATATCTGTCCATCAAAGAAACGTTGTTTCGACAGTTGGGAAAATGATTGTAATGAGAAAAAGCAGACCGACCCATGCCCTCCAGCTCCTTGTGCAAAACAGTCCAGCAGTTCTTTCGACAGTGGGAAAGCTGTGTGTAGTGGAGAAAACCAACCCAGCACAAACCCTTCTTCTTGCGCGAGACAGCCATGTGACGAGGCGACTGACCCTTGTCGCGATGAGTCGAGCTGCAAAAGCAATTGCTGCTCTGAAATTATTGACGAAGAAGAAAGAGGTAGATTTCAGCCAAGCGAGTGCAACTCTCCGGAAAAGACACAGCAACAGAAAGAAGATGTATGCTGCGACAAATCATCGCGGCCACGAGGTCAGGATGCTGCCGCTTTGGAATCGCCTTCATGTGGAGTCTGTTGTTCCGGAAACGAAACGTCACGCAGTGAGACGAGTGAGGCAGCTGATCCTTTGAGAAGAACCCCCCCTGACTGCTGTGAAGAGATATGCAGAGATGACTGCTGCAGTCCTTGTCAGTCAACATGCAACTGTCCAGATGAGGACACTGGGAGACCGTCCAGTTCAGCTGCTGCAAGCTCAGTTTCTACTTGCTGTGATACCGGAAGCTCTTGTCAGAGTCCTTGTGGTCAGGGCAAACTCCCTGATGGTAAATGTCAGTCACGCAATCCAGCTATAACCTTCAGCTGTTCGCCACACGAAGACAGGTGCTGTGACAGTAAACGCTGTAATGGCGAGACTGTCACTTGTTCTACACCTGAAGACAAGTGCTGTAATGGATCCACGAGCAAGTTATCTGCAAATTCCTGCTGCGAGAAAAATCAGCTCACCATATCAATTGAAGACTTTTTCCCTCAGAGTAAATCCGGAAGCAGAATCTCAATGACCGACTGCAGCGGTTTTTACCCGACCACCCCTCCCACATCACCGCGAAGTCTTCCGGAAAGTGACAGCGCTGGCGGGACGAAACCAGTTGTACGCGAAAGGACAACCAAACTGCGAGTCCAGAACATCTGCTGTCCGATGGAAAGTATGCTCGTTCAAGACTCCCTAGAGCCATTGGAAGGCGTCGTGTCAATCGCAGTCAATGTCATCGGTCGCGTTGTATACGTTCGTCACGACCCGGAAGTGACGTCAGCCACCGAGTTGGTCAATACACTCAACCGCGTGCACCTGGGAGCGAGCATTATGGAAAGCGGATCTCGCCAGCATGGAAAGGACAGTGAAAAGATGCCTCCTTCCTTGTCGTTGCTTTTAGTTTACCTTTTGATCCAAACCATTCTTTTAATGGTAGGCGTTGTAGCATTCTTTGCTGAGACGTCCTGGTATCAGTGGGTGGCAATTGCAGAAATTGTCTTTGGCATTGCCCCAGTACTGATGAAAGCATATGTCTCCATCAAGACCTGCAGTGTTGACATCAATATGCTCATTCTCATTGCCATAGCAGGAACGCTGGCCATTCGGGAGTGGCTCGAGGGCGCCGCTGTAGTGTACATATTTTCCTTCGCCGAAGCACTGCAGGAGTTTTGCATGTACAAAGTTCAGCGGACTCTCTCGGGGCTAATGCTCAAAGCACCTCAAGTGGCGATATTGGCTAGTACCGGCGAATGTGTCCCAGTGAAAGAAGTTACCATAGGAACGGCTATCGCCATTAGACCAGGAGAACTTATTCCACTGGATGGCGAGGTCGTGAAGGGGAGAGCTGCTGTAGACGAGAGTTCTGTTTCAGGCGAATCTGTTCCTGTTGAAAAAACAGTGGGTTCTAAGGTCTCTAGTGGAACAGTCAATCAAAATGGATACCTAGAGGTGAAGACTACATCTGACTCGACCACCTCTACAGTCTCCAAGGTGGCACAACTAGTCCAAGAAGCCCAAACTGGTTCAGCAAGGACCGAAGTTGCCATAAACCGGTTTGCAAAGTATTATACTCCAGCAGTGGTCATATTAGCCGCATTAGTGTTCGTTATTCCAGCCATCCTTGGTGCTGCAGGTGTGGGAACTTACTCACAAGAGCTTATAGAATGGGGTCGACGAGCGCTCGTTCTTCTGGTCATAGCGTGTCCCTGCGCACTGGTCATGTCCACCCCGATTGCTATTGTCTGTAGCATTACTGCGGCTGCACGGAAAGGAGCTCTGATTAAAGGAGGAGTCCACCTTGAGACTCTGGCTCAGCTAAAAGTTCTTGCCTTTGATAAAACTGGAACTCTGACAGAAGGGAAGTTTCAGGTCGTCGATATTGAATGTGCCTTTGGTGTGCATGAACGAGCTACGTTACGCCTAGCTGCCGCACTTGAAAGCAAATCCAGTCATCCTCTGGCGGCCGCCATAGTTAATGAATTTGCGGGTTGTGTTGCGGAAATGGTCAAGTCACAAAGTGTTACTTTACCGGAAGTGTCACGTTTCAAACTTCGCGAAGGGCTAGGTATTGCCGGTGTCGTGGATGGTCATCTTGTCCAGATTGGGAACTTTGAATTCCTTCATCGCATTTGCGGCAAAGAGCTGAACACATACATGGAGAACAAATACATCACTTGGAGCAACGAAAGCAAAACCGTGATCTTCGTGTGTGTAGACGGTAAGCTGGCTATGATGATAGCTCTTGCTGACACCATCAGACCCAACAGTCTTGCTGCTCTTGATCGGCTGCGAAGGGTTCGCATCCAGACTGCCATGATCACAGGGGACAACTCGCGCACAGCCTTGGCCGTGAAGAGTAAATTAGGCCTGGACGAGTGTATTGCCGAGATGAAACCGCAGGACAAACTATCGTGGATCAAGGAGAGACAGGATGGGACGCAAGAGACTGAGTGCGAGGTGCTTTACGATGATCAGGAATCCACAAGGCGTTTCTTACCTAGTCGCTGTTCACGTCGCCGCTACATTACAGTCAGATCACGTAGCAGCAAGAAAAGCATTGTGGGTATGGTGGGTGATGGTGTCAACGATGGTCCAGCGCTGGCCGCGGCGAATATCGGGATTGCAATGGGCGCTGGAGGGACAGCTTTAGCAGTGGAGGCGGCAGATGTGGCATTGATGAGTAACAACTTGGCTAAAATACCAGAGCTGGTGGAACTTGGGCGATACTGTCGTCTTATTATGGCAGAAAACATCTCGTTGTCCGTCGTTCTTAAGCTGGGCATAGTCATTGCAGCACTGTTAGGGAAGGCCATGCTGTGGATGGCTGTTCTGGCAGATGTACTTGGATTGCTGTTTGTGGTATTGAATGGTTTGAGGCCGTTATGGTGGAAGACTGCCAAGAAGGATGAAGCTAAAACCACGGATGTTGAACTCGCGTTTGCTAAAAGCGCCCGGCCACTCTACTCTTACGAGTCTTACGTGTAGGAAAGGATTTCGACGTTCACGGGAAAGGTCGAGGTTTAGTTGTTCGTCGTTTCTATTCACTTTCTTGTTTTAAACTTTGTTTAGAGTACCATAACATAACACAAGCTCCTGAAAGAAACCTTAAATTTCAACCGTTTAAAAGTTCATTTCATCAAGTACTCATTCTGTCAACTTAGCGATTACTGGGACTGTGGCCAATGGTCGTCGCCTTCCCGAATAATTTACGATGAACATTGGCCAATCAAGGACGAGCACTCTCGTACATTTCCGAACGTGGTGACGTCAGCACGTCATTGTAAGAACTGCTCATATTACAAGGCAACCTTCCATGGACAACCGCTGTCCAAGAACAGGGTGCAAATTGTTTCTGACTTGTTCTGAGGTGTATTAAACGCTGTACAATGTAGTTCGTTGTTTCCTATCGCCATATGTGTATAACGCTCAACTATGAAAGGTAGTTAGCTCAGGGAACTTTGAGTATCAAACAAGTGTTTGGGGTGTTATGATTATCAAGATTAATTATTGAGATAGGAATGATTCTTATCGGTAGCATTTAAATTTCACCGATCAGGAAATCATTTTTTAGATAGTTACTGGTTAATATATTTAAGATATATTCTGTAAAAATAAGAAGAACAACGAAAAAGAAAAACAAAACATAATGATATTTTTGGATTTTTCAGTTTGGATCAAGATTTAAATATTGGGCTTTAAATTTGGAAAATCAGTTCATGGGTCAGTCTAGTACTACTCCACTAGACTCATTTTAAAGAGTGAAATTATATTCATAAATCAACATTTACCTCTATCCAAAAGAGTCTTCATCTTATGGTCTTGACATGATTCTGTGTTTTGCAGTGTTTCACGTCTTAGATATAACGTTAATATGTGCACAAATACGTAATTACTATAATCTGTCTACTCCGAACTGTTAGCTAGAAATCAATGGAATTTGTTTCCAGGCTCTTTTTATGTGTGCGATGTATTTTGTTAGGTTTGTCATCGAGGGTAGCATGCAGAGAGAGCCTGGGGATGAACTCTCGCCAGGTTATCTAATTAGAATTCTAACCTGACTCCTAGGCTTAGAAGAATAACACAAAAGAAAGTACATTGAGGTTGAAAGATGAATAACAATTTCTTTTGTTTTATGTCTTTCAGGCCTAGGGCTAAACTCGAAATTGGCCTATTGTGAATCAGACCTTTTCAGATCTTGTAGTGGTATCTTCGTGTATTTTCGTGCATAGTTTAATTGCGTCTTAGAAATTCCATTACACATGACTTTTCTCAAGATGAAATAAATCAATGAGATGATTTTGAATGAAGTAGTGCTGGGCTGCCGAACATATAGAACTCAACTCAACTCAAATATGCCGTGCAAGAAAAATTCTACCAGAATGCCTAAAATAGCGTTTTTGAGGTTTCGAAGATTTGAATTTCTCCTGGGAGAATTACCACGGGCACGGGGGCGTAGCTAGTTAGGGGGGTGGGGGAGTCCTGCGGTGCCGTGAGCCCCTAGACTTTCTGAAAAGTCCTTCGTCTTGTTTATTCAGTACCCGCCGGACGAAGGACTTTTCCTGCTTGATTGCCGCCAATTTTAGCGACCCAAAAACGGGTCGCTGCGCTTCAACCAATCAG
>Ga0126338_10001164_pt1 | contig 16537 bp, 10 predicted proteins | sample OrbCmetagenome_2_FD_92529 | JGI IMG/M metagenome (GOLD analysis project Ga0126338, IMG submission 92529) | Coral microbial communities from Petempiche,Puerto Morelos, Mexico - Orbicella C C metagenome | ecosystem: Host-associated > Invertebrates > Cnidaria > Coral | place: Petempiche,Puerto... | reverse complement strand
GGCCGAAGAGAGGAGGGAGGCGCCAAGAGGGAAAAAAGAGGTGGGGGGGTGGGGGGGGGGGGGGGGGGGGGGGGGGGGGGGGGGGGGGGGAAGGGTAGGAAGCACGGGTTCCTTCCGGATCGCCGAAAACGTAGCCGACTGGCAATCGAGACTACATCAAGAAGCGCCTAGCAAGAACTCTGAAAGGCACTTGGACGTCAAAACATTCTCTCTGTCCAAATCGTAACTATCCGTGCTGTGTTTTGATTCCATGTTAATTTACCTCGGTTGCTACATCTCTGCGACCAAATATTTTGCGGATCCCTTCAGTAATATCCCAGTAATAATTGTAAAACGCAAAAATACTAAATATTGTGGAATAGCTTCTTCAGTATATGGCATAGACTGCAGCTGTGTGGGGTGGGGATAGGGGTGTGGGTAGGGGGTAGGGTAGGGAATGACGGAAATTGATACAAAGGATCCAGGAGCCCTACACCTCTCTCATGGTCCCAGAGGTTTTCATTCTTCTTAAGCGACGTCACGACGGTCTTCGAAACTCGTTATCGCCGCTTCACAGCTTACATTTCACTGAGAAATGGAAAAAAGAAAACCTTCGGAACTAGACATGAACCGGATCCTTTCACAAACACAGGAGGCTGAGGTGAACAAAAATGCTTTGGGAATTTAAATGAAACGTGACAAAAACAACACAGTATGAGCGTCAAACTTAAACAGTTTATTACTCCATCCTGCAGTCACTACAATGAGCCCTTGTTACATTTGATTATTAATTCATTTCTTGAAATGGCAACAAAGGTCCATATAAGAACAACAAACCAAATTTACAGTATAAATCAAAATTTCTGGAGAAATATTAACGACTGAATGATCCAGCCAATTGTTGAAAATAAGGTCCCCTAACTAAGTTAATGATAAAATTACCTACTTATTCTGTTTCTGAATTTTCCTTCGTTTCAAAAATAATTTTCGCGAATATTTTTTCTTTTACATCTAGTGTTAATATAGCGAAGAAGACGCGACACCTAATATCGTTTGCATGGCTATGATGCGCAATCTTTTTTTCTTTGTCAACTTTTGCCTATTATGATTATTACTTTATTATCCTTTTAATTTTATTCATAAGTGAACAAAACGTGTTAAAACTTATCAAATCCAACAAACTTAAATAGACTTTATCGACCAGGATAATGTCCTTAGCGACGAAAATGAAAAACGCAAACGTTACATGGAAAACCTAAATCTTTGATGGTACTAATTTTTTCCGGTGACCAACATATCTAAGACATTTCACAAAACCCATAAATAAAATCAAGATTACTAATAATTTTATTTTTGAGCATTAGCCACTCTAAAGCGTTAAAATCTAATGTGGCTTTAACTAGCCTGAAGCTACATCTTTTAATAGATACATGAATTAAATTCATCAAGATAAACATAAATCCCAAAGCATTTCTGTCACCCTCATGTCCTGAAGACGTTTGTTACGTCCTGTAGAAAAATACACAACATGCAGTTTAGGCAGAGTTACAGTCAGCACTGCGAACACTGTATGGCAAGACGTATCGTTTTGTTGAAAGGGGAAATGATTCTTGAACTGGTGATCTTCATTTTCAGAAGGTGGAGGTCGGTCCGTTTTCATATGTGCTACGTAACTGGGCTTATCTTTGCCCTCAATGAATTGGTCCCACCGACGTCACGATGATCAACAACATTAGAAATATACGAGGCGCTGTTGAGGAATCAGTGGATGAACGAGATTCTTGCCATGATAAAGGATCTTTTAATACGTAAGAAGAGTACAACATGACAGTGACTACCACTTGTAGCTACCAGTAAATAACCAACCAAAGCTCAATTTGTAATCCAAAGGTTCTCCAATTACGCAACATGCACAACGTAATGGATAGGCTTGTACGGACAGACAGAGAGGTTCTTTCGACTTAGGCAATCGTAATCAAAATGAGCACGTGACCACGTTTTGACACATGTCAGTTTCGCCAATACAATAAAAAGAAATTAAATTTATAAAGCGCTATGATTATAAAAATATTCCAAAACGCTTAACGCAATGCTTGTTTAAAGACTTAATCTCAAGAGCTAAGCCTGCAAAACATTTTCATTGTTCCTGCCATGCAACATGGCTGCTTATTTCAGAGATCAACTGAATGCTCGTTATCCTATGGAGTATTTACACGCAACGTCACGGCAGCCATGTAGGGAACTTGAGCAAACCACGACGGCAACGGCAAAGAGTACGCCACCAAACAAAAGATTTAATGTACAGAACAATGGCTGCGCACGTGCGTTATAAACCTTTGTACATTTCTAAGCCGTCCCCTGCAAAACAACACCGTGAAATGACCAAGATTTCCGTATGTTGAAAAACGTGAACCACGAGGGCTAATTTTTCGTATTTTCTTCTAGAATTGATCGCTGGCGTTACATCTAGTTTCAGTAGGGTTTTAGACCGCTCGGCTCATCGAACAGTTCTGGATTGTTGCGAAATTCAAAGGTAACATTTAAGACCATTTTTTCCAGCCGTCGTCCTTGGCGTCGCCGTCATTGCTTAAGCTCATTACTGTTTCAAGATAATGAAATGGACATGTTGGTGTACCAATCCTGTGGGAGTTCAACTCTTTTCTTATGTATGAAAACACTTTCTGTTGTTCCAATAAATTTACATGGCTGCTTGCCACGTAAGGGAAAACGCTCACTAAAAGCAAGACAAACGAGTCGGGGGAGGAAGCGCCGTGTTTGAAAGAGCCGTCGTGTTGCTTAGCAACATCTAAAGACAACCGCCGGCTCATTCAATTTCCGTTTCAAACCGGAAGTAGTACTTACTCCCCCGACCAAGCGTCGTAAAGTTGAGTTCGTACATGTATACTTACATTGTGTTGTGCCCATTTGCAGGTTACTGAGCGGCTGGACGTAATTAGACGGAAACATGCCCGTCTGGCCGTTCATTTCGCCTTTCCACCACTCTCCATCCTTGCTCACCACGTTTATAACGCTTCCCTTGTAGAAGGTGAGTTCGTCTGCATTCTGTGCAGTGTACGGGAACATGGCTAATACCTGCTCCAGTTTGGCTGAAGAAAAACAAGAAGACACTGGTGGTTACACACGAAAGTCTGCCGATAGGACAATTCACAGACACAGGGCAGGGATCACACTCGTTCACTGTTACAGGAGTGTGTATAATTTCATCACATATACAGCTTTAGAATTCCATCAAAAGAGCAAGACAACTAAAACAACCTTCGCCACAAGCGATTTTTCCAAACTTCGTTGTGTGTTCCAAGATGACTGTTTGGTCAACTTTCAAAGCAGGAGAAAATCGCAGTTATTTTCACACGTTAAAAGACCATCGTATTCAATAGATACTCACACACTTTTTATTTCAAGAGAAGTTAAAAAAATTAACAAAATTGTTAACTGATCCGCTGGTAGCTAGGCGGATCAGTTATTATCAGATTACTTAAAAGAGACTGTGAAAAGCCTAGTCCAAGACGAAACTGCAGTACTTGGTCGCAGCTGGACGGCCAGTGAAGCAGTGAGAAGGTACGACTCCTCTCAACTCTCACCTTCCCCCTTTCTTCCCCAACTACAAAATGTTATGATCCAGAAACTGTAGATACATCAATTACTTGCTAAGAAAATCACAGGAGCCCTGGCCTCGTTACATTTTCTCGTGAGCATTCCTCGTATCGAACAGAACGTCGCGATACCATATTTTTCAACCGTAAGCAACCCTAAAATGATCAAAATTCTACAAACACACCTCTTGACACTGAAGGGGGAACACTATAAACCTAGAAGGTAAACAAAAGTATAACATCAGTTTCATCAAATGGACGTACCGTTTAAATGCTCACTTTGAAGAATTACATTACCGCTAACAAGACGAGTCTCATTTCTCGCGGTAAGTCACGCTTTTCACAAGGCGCATTTCGTTTCTGACGAGAAGAACCTACACTGTAGTTTCTCTCTCTCGTCTGTAAAATTGGCTGAACAGCTACTTACATCTTCCGGAACGGGAGAAGCTGGTGATGTTTTCCTGTCCAAGATTTTCACGTGACTGCCTGGAAACAATCCGCTCTGACGCTTCTTACCACGGGCCTACAGAAACAAAGTAATCTCGGTTAGATCACAGATGTTTACAAACATTTGCCACACAGTACAATGACGTTTCAATGTGCGTACCTGTAACTCGCCTTCCCACCATCCATCAGGGTGTTTTCTCTTCACCAAGATCAGCTGACCAGGCGACAGAGACAACTGTTCCGCGGACACTGCATTGTACGCTGTCGTCACGGTGGCGATTTCTACAATCACAAAAAATGCTTTTTTAGATTTATACCACACACTACATGCCATAAATACTGAATTGCGACCGCATAATTTTATCTAGTTAACATTTCCCCCCGCCCCCTTCAACTCCCGAGCGATTGGTTTACACACCTTACGCGACGCAATATCATACAGCTATAGCTGGGGGTGTATCCAAGGATATTCCCCAGTTTTCAAATCCCGTGTTTCAGATTTTCGCAAGTGCTTTTAACAGACTAGAAACAGTTTTAAACGCAACAAATTTTAACACTGCCGAGATGTCCCAAACAGATAGATAAAAGAAGGGACCATCCCTAGGGTAAAGAGTTGCATGTATCACCGCTATCCTTATATCTTTAGACAGCCAAAAAGAAAGTAAATAAACTAATCAGCTCATGAATCAGAAATGCAACCTTTCCCCTGACTTTTTTACCTGGTTTCGTGCGAGGAGCAGCTTTGGGAACCTGAAAATAAAACAAACTTGTCAGTGAGTTGACAAAGATGCACACACTAGAGGTGTCTCTCTTATTACATACATATGCTGTATTGATGTTAGACTATAGGGATACATGTATCAGTGTCATACAGTTACCTCTGTATCCTTTTTCTTAACATAGTTGGCAGGGAACAGGCCCTGTTCTCCTCTACAGCTGCCTTCCCACCACTCCCCTTCGTCCTTGTGAACCTTGATGACATCACCTTCTGAAAAGCTCAGGTCACCAACTTCACCAGTGTAACTGTACAGCGCCACACACTCTGAAAATCAAACAGATATCCAGAACGTTTACTGTACACATCACTTAGTATCAAGATCTTATTAAAAACGCGTTTATTATTTCTTTATCCCATACCCACAACATGCTGAAGATTTCATCTTTCGCATTTAACCGTTACTCACCGTTATTCATCGTTATTCATATCCACTCAGGACACTCTTAGTCTACTTCACACCCATTATTTGGGTTGTGACTGTCTTAACGCGACACTTCTAGTGAGAACGTTGCGTGACACCCAACAACTGTAACAGCTGTGAAGGAGACTAGGACGCTCTTGACGTTGATCCAAGCTGAAGCAGTATGCAGGACGTATGTCGCATGAACCTTGTAAGGACCTACGAATCTCTCGGTAGCTCAGTGGTTTAAGCGCCCGACTGGTATCCGAGAGATTATGGGTTTGAATCCTGTCAGGGACTCAGATGTTCTCTCACTCCCACTGTCACGACATTCCGAAAATTTTCTTTGGGATTGATTTAAAGAGGCTTAAAGCAGTCTCGCTGTCGCCCTTTAAATGCACTTCATGTAGCTCAATTCTGTTAGATTATCTAAAACGTTTAACCTCAAGACTTACCAAACAGGGTTGTTGTTGCTGGGCTTGGCTTTAGCTCTGTGGAAGGGATTGGTGCTGGGGCCTTAACTGACTGCTCTTTAGCTGCTGTGCCATTTGTCCTTTAATAAAAATACAAACAAACTCTTTCAACCTTACCTGTGATCAGAATTTTATCCATGTATCTTATTAAAATATTGATACAAAGTTAAGTAAACAGGTCATGAGACTTAAGGAACCAATCACAGAGATCAATTTTCTATTCTACCCTCTAAGAACTTACTGAATGAAGATCAGTATATGAGAAGTTTTTTTGTTCACACCAGGACTTAACAGGATTACCCAGTAAACAGAAGCTTAGTTTACCAAGGGGGTAGGTATTAAACAACACAGAGACTGATCCAGAGATGCTCAGTATTGCTCAGGGTGAGGGGATGAAGATTAAGATGCATTATATTTACTCCAGTAAGGCAGGCAGGTGGGGAATAAATTTTCACACCTTCAGGCATTATAGTTTCTAGGAAGGGAAGGTTTCACTTTACAGTACCACCACTAGTACTTCCTGAATTCAAAAACAATGACTACATGTAACATTGAACTAAAACTATAGCTATCAACTCAAATACATGTACATCTATGTAGCACAATTTTAACAACTCCAACCAAAAAATTCCTCACTACAGTTTGACTTACTCTGCAGGTTTACCAGCTCCACTAAGCCCACCAAGAAGTTTAACATAGGACTTAGGAAACCAGCCTACATTGCCATTGAGTTCTCCAGACCACCACATGTCCTGTTGCTCCTTCACAATAATCACGTCATTCTTGCTGAACGTAAGGTGGTCATCTTTTTTCGCTAAGTAGGGATAAAGTGCCATGACTCTGAAACCTTCTGTTGACTGCTGACTGTTTGAAGGCTTAAGGGCCTACAACAAAAATCAAATATCAAACAGGGCTGTCAATAAGGGCCATAAAACACTTTCTACGGCAGAGTATGTTTGACGGACTCTTGATGATAAGGGTAAACTAAACACCAAAAACATGAACTAAGACTTGCCCAGGGCAAGCAAAATTTGACAGCTCTCTCTTCTACACTTAAACATCGTGTTTTAAATTTCTCTCAAATTAATCCTCTAACCTCCGTGGTAACATTTGTGCTTGGTAGGGCAGAATTCTCGCTGACTGCTACAGTTGGACCAATTGAACCACCCGCAGCAAATTGCATGCTGAGTGCTGCTGCAAGAGACTTCACTGTAGATGAGCTGCTTTCTGGAGGAGAAACGCTGATACCATCTTTTTGAGATTTTGCTTCTTCCTCTGTAATTCTTTCCACATAATTTGCTGGAAACAAACCTTTCTTGCCATTTGATTCACCCAAAAGCCAACCAGGTGGGGCTTTCTTAGCGTCTGGGTCAATCTGAACAGAGAACAAAAGTAGAGCTGGATTTGATTTCATATTTTAATTATGCTGGAGCTCCAAATAAAAATAGAGAGAATAGGAAAGAAAATAAATCATACATGTAATTTAAGTGATAAAAAACGAGGCAAACATACAGAACAAACCATGATCATGTTTTTAGTGAGTAACTTATCATAACTTAAACACTTCTGCTCTGATGAAGGTTAATGCATGAAATGTCAACATTACAAACTTGCTGCAGCATTTATTTGTCTGTAAGTAGGCATGCAGATTGTGGTATCCCTGTATTGCAAAAAACTAAAATACAAATAATCTCACCACAACAATGTCTCCTTCTTCAAGTGCCATCTCATCAGGATTCCTGGGATCAAATTCATACAGCGTTTTGTAGTACTCCATCTTTGCAACTGGTTTTGTAACTGGTTTTGCCACTGGTTTAAAGAAATCTGAATGTTAAAGAAGAGAGATTCACTGTCAGGGGTTAAATTTGCAAACTTTGTAACACTTCACATGGCTGTCAAAAGGTGTCTAGTACATGTAAATGCAAAACAAATACAATGTACAGGTGTAGATGCTCACACTGATTTATAACAAGAAACATTGATCAAAAAGTAGTAATAACCAAGTAAATGTTTTATAATTTTTTTTTTAACAAATGCTACAATTGGTCAGTAAGAGTTGAAATAACAGCACCATTGAGTTAATGTACGTTTTGAGCCCATACATGCAATTGTTTAAAGACTGGTTTCCACTATGACCGAAGCACAAGCACCAACGACAGCAACAGCATGTTAAAGCACAATGGTAGAAGTAAGGATGCTCACAACACAAGTAATAAGCACAAGTAATAAGCACAAGTAATAAAAACACTCATCATTAGCACGTCACCATACTTGTGGAAGGTGGCTTAACATCTGTGGATTGCTCCTTTATCATTTGCTGCATCTGTAAAACTTTCTGCTTCACATCACCACCAGACATACTACTGCTGCTAAGAGATGTGCTACTGCTGCTGACAGTGGTCTGTTCACTGCTGATGTGTCGTACAACTGGTGCACCACTTGATACCAACATCTGCTGTTGCTGGACCAGTATCTTGTCTTTTGTTATAAGCTGCTGTTTCTTCAACTCTTCCTGTCGCCTAGCCTCTTCAGCTTGCTTAGCTTCATTGAGGCGTCTGCGCATTTCTTGCTCTTTTCTCTGTTTTTCCTGCTCTTGACGCATAGCTAGATGGAAGAGGACATTATGGGTGAGAAAGATACACATCTGCCAGTGCATTTAACTACAGTAGAATTCCAATTTTTAAAACCTCCATAGGCAACAAAATTGGTTTGAAAAATTGGGTGGTTCAAAAAATTGGGGATAAAATTACAGTATTTGATTGACGGAAGGGAAACATCTTTTGGTTTGAGTCATCAGGAGGTTGAAAAGTTGAGGGTTCAAGAAATCGGGATTTCACTGTACATGAACAATGTACATGTAAGTTTACAGGCCCTGTTGTAGGTACATGATGACACTTTTTATCAAAATTTGAATCATTTAATGAATAAGAATACCGTAACATGTGAAATGATGGAGGATATCAAGTGAGAAGAGACAGAGAGATGTTGCTGACAGTATTGACAGCTCTCAAGAAATACCTTATGACAAAAACCTGACTCTAAATGTCCAATATCCAGAGTTGTCTGAGTACACTGAATTTACCCACCTTCTAACTCTCTTTCTTTTTGTTTCCTTACTTCATCCTCTTCTCGTTTCCGTTTGGCCTCCAATTCTTTCCGTTGTCTTTCCTCCTCATCCTTTCGCTGCTTCCAAACTGTGTATTCTCTCTGCTTTGCTTCTGAAATTTGCTGTAATCTGGCATTTTGGCCGGTCAATTGCTGAGCACTTGTTGCAAGGTCCTGTATGGAAAAAAGTATCTGGACTTACATAAAAATCCTTTGCTAACACAAAATATCAATCACAATTTGACACCCTAAACACCCTCAACAAGTAAAATGCCAGATCTGCCCCTTTCGACATGTATAGGTTTGGAGAGTGCTTAGAGATAGTAAAAATCTTGTGCATTGTCAGGTATACACTTCAGGGTTAGGGGTTTGAGATGCTGATTTTTCTGCATAATTATTCTCTCACTACTGGTAATCCCTCTACACTATACACATAGATGTACACATGTAAATGTTAATTACAACTATTCCTGTCCAGCTTCTGTCTGTATATCAGCAAGATTTCACAAGATTTCTCTGCAAAATTCAAACCCAGGCAAATCAGGCGGAAATGGCCATGTTGTCTACTCAACTTTAATCAGGGTTGTCACTTAATGCTAGCTACTGGCAGAATTCACTGGCTAAGAAAGAGGTGACAGCCTGCTGGATTTTGGTGGGCGATCACGTAAAGGACAATGAACAGTTGTTAGGTTACGCTCGTACAATCATTCAATATCTGAACCATATCAAGTTGTCTAAATGAAAAGTTTGGAATAAAGTCCTGACTACCTTGAGTATCAGTGCCACCATAACAAGTAAAGTAATTGAAATAAAATCTTGTTTCGAGCACTTGTTTAGCCTGCTCTCTTTCTGTGTCCTGTGTCGGCCATCTTGTGAACACAAAGTTTGGTAGCCCCGCATTCAAGGTGTAGCGAAAGATTGGGGACAAAAATTTTGTTCCAGGTCTAAATCTCTCGCAAAAAATGGTGACCAGCTCAATGAAAATCTTAGCTGGGAGACTATTTTCTTAGCTACAACCCTGTTTACCACAAGTGCATCTAACATCATTCTTTTGCCTGCAGGGTTGACATGGTTCAAAAGTGCTGTCCAGTCGTCTGGACGAGAAGATTCTCCTGCTGGGCAAGTAACTTTTTGTTCTCACTTGTCCAATGGGCAAGAGCTCTCAGGCTTACTCCCACTAAATAAAAAATAGTGAAGTAGGACTTGCCCAGGATAAGCAAAATCTGAGAGCTGCTTGTTTGAGGGGTAAGCTGGAATTCAAGTTTTATTCAAGCCCTGATTAACCTCTCCACCTCTTAATGTACACTAAAATTAATGGTGTATGCATGCCTGGTTTTGGAGTGAATTACACTAGCTGGTCATTAACAGGAACTTAAAACTAAAAGAACTTTAAAAAAACACTCAAAACTTTGTTTACATACCTTAACTTGCGTATTCATAGTATCTAGCTCCTTGAACTTTTCAGCCAGAACCCTCTCCATATTGTTCTGTAAGGTTTGCAATCTTCTAAAGTTTCCTCTTGAGTCCTGAACACTGGCCATCACATTGCCATGAGTGTCTCCTGATTAATTTAAAATATATGTATGTAACAAAGTTGTGTTTTTTACCACATCAAATAGACTGCAGTGTATAAGAAAATAAACTACAAATAAACTGAGGCACTAACCATGCACAGGGGTTAGAGAAGTTAATTTGAAAGAAATAGTTAACAAGGAAAAGGAAAAAACAACAGCGAAAATGCCACAAATGAAGTGGAGGATTTGCTTTTAAAGGTCATTACTCACTGGCTGTACATTATTTTCCTCTCACAGTTGAAGCCAGGTTATATGGAGAGTAGAAGATATGTGATATGTAGCAATGCAAATATAGAATTGTGCAAAATGATGCCACTGGAACAGAACTCTTATAATATAAGTTGGTGTTGAGGAGTAAAGTGAGCTCACCTAATTTATTAGTATCCATTTGGTTCACTTCTTGAGAGAGTCTCTCACTCTCTTTCTTCAATACAACTATTCTTTGTTGGGAGTCCTACAAACCATTACAACAAAGCATTGTGTTAAGTACAGTAAAGATTAATGTACATCTAGCAGTCTAAGAAATATTCATCAAAATGATTATGTGGCATGATTCTTCTACCTTTCATGAAAATCACAATGAAATATCAAAGAAGATGGTCATAAACAGGGATCCAGATTTAGAGTGAAACTCTTTGAACTATGAATGTCTGAAATATTGCCAAGTAGTAAAATGTGAGAGGTGAGAAGAAATTTTAGGAAAAAGCTGCAAGCAATAAGAAAATAAAAGTTGAACATCTGTTCACAATTTAATTAACTTACAACCTTCTCTGCTTGATCTTCTCAGATTAACATAAATTTGTCGCAAATTTTACATTAGTCCAGCAAGATTTTTTAAATACGAAGATAGATATGGTAATTATATTGCCGCAAATAGTATTCTTCAAATAGTACAATGCACCACCATGACAAGTATGGAGAAACGTCACCTTGATAGTACTACCTACAGTGTGATCTTCCCTTTCTGGAACACTTCATACGCTTATCAGGAAAGTTTGATCATGCCATGGTTAATATTTTGGAGAGACATACAGAAACGTAGTCAAGCCTAAACAACCATGGTGACACTAAACCAGCCTGACATGTCACTGAAGAACACCAGAAAAAAGGTGCGATTACAGGGTATTCACTGTACACAAATTTGGCCAAGTGACCATGATGTCGTAGCCACAACAGGTTAGTAACTTGATATGACAGGGTATCAAGACAGCAAACACAGCCTCTGATTGGCCGATACAGTTCAACCCCTTTTTAAATGGCTACCCTTGGGAAAATGGATAGCAACTGCTTGATGGGGGCTGGCCATTTAATAGAGGTAATTTAAACAATAGATGAGCCCTCATCGGGACTTTCATTACTGGTCGCCTAATAGGGCTGGCCATTCAATAACGGGACGTTTAATGGGGTTCCACTGTATATACAAGTACAATGACAGGCCTTATAGTATCTACAGTATAAGCTCACCTTGATATCACACTGCACTCTGCTGATTTCTGCTAATCTCATTTCGCGGCTCTGGTTTATAAGGTTTAATGACGACTGACACTGCATGCAAGTCTGTCTTTCTTTATCTAATGTCTCTTGAGCTTCATTTCTAGCTTGGTTCTGTATGAGCAAGAAACATCAAATTGTATTTGTAACAAGGATGTACATGTAAGTCAACTCATTGAATAACAAAATTTAACAATGACAAATAACAACAACAACCCTTGCCATTTGGCAACTCAGTTGGCACAGTGTAGCCATGTCCTTGGCTGGGACCTGAGATGATCTTATAATAATCTTTAAAATGTATGTCCTTGACTAAGGGAAGCTGAACGCAAACCAAAATGCACAGCAGAGCACTACACTGTACTTGAAGCTGCATGTACATACAGCTGTAGTATCATCACACCACAAGGGTAAATAAAATTAGTGACAAGTAAAGTTTTTAGAAATCTAATGGGTACTTTATTCCACTTTTCAGTAAACATAAGGCAAAGTACATGTACATTACTTGGTGAGTCAGTGTGTTCCCATTCAACACACAGTATGGAAAAAAACGACATATAACAAAATGCCAGCAAGTAAAACAATAGTCTGAGACAACTTTATACCCACCACTCTAAGTAACTCTTCTTCAAGTTTCTGAACCCTTGATTTAAGGTTGTTAACAATATCTTGTTCCATATTTTTGTGATTTAATAGTTCTTCTTTTTTTCTCTTTTCCCACTCTAGCTGACGCTGCCTCTCTGCTTCAATTTGTGCAGCCTACATGTGAGAAAAAAAAAACACCTCATAATTTGGTTTTGATCACATCGATGCTCTTTCTCACAGGCTCATGTTAACGGTAAAGAATTTTCCTGATGTACAGTGCACGTCCCAAAAATGCTTGTACAGGCTGACTGACCACACATACAATATACATGTATTCAGGAAAATTTATTGAAGCTTGTATTTGAAACTTTAATATAGATTACAAGTAAAACTGCTCAGCAAGCAAGCCTTCATAAATTCCATCATCAACATTTCAAACTCTGAGTGGTGCATGGACAGTTTAATCATCAGGCTGAATTTGATTATAAATAGCACAAAATAATAAAAATAATAAAAAAATTGATCACATAACAAAAATAATAACTCGGAAAGTTCTGTAGTATAAATGTTCTTATGATACTGGGTCCAGTTGTTCAAAACATGAATAACACTTGTCCACTGAATAGCAAATTTAACCAGTGGGTAGTATTGCACTGTACATGTATCTGTCCCTTGAACAAATGGGCCCTTGAAAAGATGTGTAAAATGCACATTGCCACATGAATACCAACCATCCCTCTCAACAACCGCTATGTACATGCATGTCTACACCTTTCTTGTATTTGTAAAGAATCAAAATACACAGTGTCTTACAAGTCGCTGTTGAATCATTTTCTTCCTCAGTGCTTCTTGCTCCCTCTCCATCTCCAGCTGTTGTTGCCGCTGCTTCTCCAGCTCTGCTTGTCGTTTTTGTTCAGCTTCAAGTTTCGCTCGTTGTCTTCTTTCTTCTTCTAGAGCTTCTTTCCTCTCCCTCTCATCCCTTTCTCTTTTCATTTTTTCTTGCAACTCCATACGTCTCCGTTCAAGTTCTAAACGACCTTTTTCAAAGTTGTCTTTCCTCTTGTCTTCAAAGGTGACTGTCAATGAAACCTTATGCAATTAGAATCAGTGGTAAAGTAAACATACTCTATACATGTATGAAGTTCAATGTTATTGTAAAATTGATATTTGCCGGAAGAAAGCTAACCAAATATTTCTTAAACTTTACATTGTACATGTGATCAGTTTTACCCTGACATGTGCATCTCAAGTATGCACTCCTGTTCACTAAACTACTGCAAAAAAGTTAAATTTACAACAAAATGATGATACTAACAAACTCCTTTTCCACTTGCTGTACTGCCTGATCTTGACCGCCCATCTATGCTTCCGCTTCTCTCTCTTTCACTCCCACTTCTTTCTCGTCCACTGTCAGACCTCTCACGGCCATCTGGAACTGGAGCAAATGCATCCTTGGGTTGTCGTGACTGGAACAAAGGGGGAAGAAGCTCTGGTGGTACTGTAGGAGGTAAAGACTGGCCATGCTTTGCTAGCTCGACAAAGTGCATGGCCAGGGCAAATTCTTCAATGTTAAGCTGGCCATCTTTGTCCAAATCTGAAAGGTTCCTGCAATAAAAAATGCCAGTGCAGCGAGGCTAGTTATATGCCAGCTAATTTAAATGTTGTTTCTATAAATTAGAAAAATTACCTTCACATTAAAAACTACATGTAGAAGGAACCACCCAACAATGGTTACTAAGGAAGAAAAACATTAAGAGGAAAAACAAGCCAGATGTGATGTAAGGCACTGTGGACTTCAGAGGAAACAGTCTAATTCAAGCACTGGGTCCAGGGGTGTTGTGTTTTTAAATGGATGAGACACTTTCAATACAGTGTTCTTTCCCAGTGCCTCTTTCCAGTTGGGAGTATAAATGTTCAAAGCCGCAGCATTGGTCAAACCTGAAAAGACTGTAAGGTGGGTGGGGCACTGTTGAGTTAGCATTCAATTAAGGGGTGTTTCAGCATGTTCCCCTAAAATGCCCACACTGCAGCAGAGAATTCAAAGCAAGGTGTGGCTTCCTCAGTCATAATGCATCACAAGTTATACAGATCTGGTCCTTTCAACTGCAAAGGATGAAGATCAACATGGCTTGTGCCCTCCTCAAGTGAGCCCTTCTTGTAGAAGGTTTAAAATAAGTGTAAATGTACATGTGTACTAACCATATTTGAGCTAAGATTCCCTGCGAGAGACCTGATTGAATCAACATGCTTCTAGCTTGATCGCCTAGAGATAGGACACAGAGAATCTGTAAGCTACAAGTAAAATATCAGGTAGCTGGGTTAGTCAATAATACATGTAGTCCTCCCATTTAGAGGTATTACCTGGCCATGTAATTAAAATTTGTCAATACTGCTAAAAGAGCACTTTGCATTGATGATCCTTTTAAACCCATTTGTTAGCTTACATGTTTGACCTGTTTAACGGATAACCACGAGTGGACTTTTTTTACTTGAAAGCCTTGCTGTAGGTCATATTTGCCTGACCATAGTCAAGCTCATGAGTAGTGCTAGTCCTCTAATTACCATATTAGAGCTTTCCATAGATAAGGGAGGTATGTTTGTACATCCAGTACATGTACAAGTGTAAAAAAAAAACCCTGATCTTGTAGAACTACATGTATATTGTTGCTATAACTACATGTAATAATTATTTCAAGCTTCCCTTTCTGGACTTCTTAAGTTGAACAAGACAATGGAAGTCATGTCCAATGCATGGACAATGTCAAGAAATATCAACAATTTGTCATAGAAAACCAAAAAGCACAAGTACACGTGTATGTAGAGTTTCATGACAATTTGTTGCAAACGATGGAAATATGGGACCCCAAACTTGGTGAATCCCCTACCTGATAAGAAACCTGTCTTCTGATAATCGTGTGCTTTAAACATTTGATTATATTTCAGTCTATTAGTAGGAGTGATAGTTCCATATGGTCCTGCCGCAGTTGGACCAAAACCACCTGTTAACGAATTAGTCCTTCGGACATTAGGTGGAGCAGGTCCAAAACCGCTTGAAGCTTGATTTCCTGGTCCATTGAGAATGGCAGTGCTTGAAGCAGCTGTGTTTAAACCACTGCCCATTCCAACATTAAAAGACAATGGTAATGACGCTGATGGACCACTCACTGGCATTGGTGGTCCAAACGATGACCCAAACACTGAAGATGAAGTTGAAACTGCCGCTCTTGTTTGAGGTGGAGACTGATTGATTCCAGACCATGAAATTCCTGACGTCACATTTTTATGTGGTAATGTCATCATACCGACCTTAGAGAAGCCATTTGAGACTGTCTGGTTTGCTGGTTGTCCCCAGTCAGTTGCAGGTTTGGCTTTTTGACCCAGGAGGAAGGTACTTGGCATGGAGGTCATTTTCAAACTGTTAGGGAGTGATGTTGGCAATTCAACACCTTTTAACTTGCTTTGTATCAGATGAACAGCAATGGTGAATTCCTGCATTGTCATCTTCCCATCCCGATCTAGGTCTGCAAGATTCCTGCAAGAAAAGTTTCCTATAAGTACTTGTGACTCACATGAAAGCTTCATGATGTTACAGGTACATTGTAGCTATATACATGTATTTGTTATTACTGGTTGAGATCAGAATGAGTACTGTCGGTGATTCTTTTCACTACAACTTACTATCATTCTCATTTCCTCCATTATAATAATTATAACTTTACATGAATATCAAGCAATTTCAGGCAAGTTTGTAGTTTCTGCATGAAATTGCCTTGCATCCATATTAAACTTTACCACAATGCAAATAAGAAAAAAACCAACAATGAAAAGGGCCATTAAATCTATCTACATGTCTACAGCTGGACTGTAACTTTTTAACTGTTAAACATGCATAAATTAACACTCACCATATCTGGCCTAACACCATTGGTGGAAGATTTGATTTCAGGAAGTACTTCTTAGCTTGCTCCCCTTGAGGTATTTGATAAAATTTACATCAATCCATCAGTTATTCTTTAAAAATTATAATTATTATCATTATTATTATTATTATTATTATTATTATTATTATTATTATTATTATTATTATTATT
>Ga0126338_10001163_pt1 | contig 16547 bp, 8 predicted proteins | sample OrbCmetagenome_2_FD_92529 | JGI IMG/M metagenome (GOLD analysis project Ga0126338, IMG submission 92529) | Coral microbial communities from Petempiche,Puerto Morelos, Mexico - Orbicella C C metagenome | ecosystem: Host-associated > Invertebrates > Cnidaria > Coral | place: Petempiche,Puerto... | reverse complement strand
TTCCCAAGGGGATTGTTTTCAAATTGGGAATTTTTCCCAAAAATTTTTTTTTTTTTGTTTAATAGGGAGGAATCCCCCCCCCCCCCCGCTAGGTCAGGAATGGAAAGGAATTGTTAATTCCTAATGAAGCAGATATACTGGAAGTCAAAACATGTGGCCAAAAATATTTGAAGCAAATTGGCATAATTCAACCACCCTTCCCCTGACACAAGTTGTGGAATTTGTCTCCAATTTTTAACTCTGCCACACCTATGAGCCCATAGAAAATAAACTGTTTTTAATGGAATGATACTGTTGAGCTCTGAGCATAAGATTAACCAGTCACAACATGCACAATAATAACCTTAAAAAAATGAAAGATAATGTTGATTTTAGCCGCAGAGCTGCATAGTAAATTGAGATTATGTTGTGTCGCCCGGCATAACAGTCCAACCATTAAATCATACTCTAAACTATTATCCCTAACCAATATAGGGTCTAAAAATACACAAATTTAACTTGAAAACGTCCTACAAACATCAAGCAAGGTCAACCGGGCTATTTAGGTAACAGTCTAATTGTTTAACAATGACCTCACCGCAAATTTGCTTTTGCTCATCCGCAAACACTGTATTTAAGAGTGCTAAAAATATACCGAGACTAAAATTACTCCATAATAGAGTTTAATTTACATGCTTTTGCGATTATGCACGATTTGTCAACAAATAGTTTGGTCCTCTATCCAACCGTGTAATGATCACGAAGAAGCCAGTTGCTCGCTTCAAGAGCGATAAAGCGATAACATATGAATTCGGAAACCCAACAATGGTTCGCATCTTGAGACTCCTTGTCCATCGTTCAATTCGTTCTACTCCACGTGGCTCTAATTGCTTCCACCGACTCAGCGTTTAGTAGACCGTTCTCACGCAATTGAGTTGTCACACAAAAATGTGCTTCGGCTGATAACCCCTATTCTCGACAAAACCGCGATAGCATTATTGTGGTGTTAATCACACTTGTCACAAACGCTTTGCGGCTCCCTCGTGGGAAAATATTTTGTCAATTGTATAACCCTCTCGAGTCCACTCACACTTCCTGGCCTCGGGGCAACTCATTATACAAGAGCTGTCAAAACGCGTCGCGGAGTATCATCAAAGCAAAGACCCATTATTCTACAGCACAATTGCCCTCAGGAAATCGCGACAAAACCGCCGTGTAATGAGCGAGAATCAAACAATTCGGCACTTTTCGGCAAGCCTTTCTGCACACGATTCAAAAACGTGCGACAAACGAACCGCAACGCAAGCACAGCGCAGAGACCGCTTGAGACGGAGGTGGTTACATTTTATCAACCTCTTAATACGAACGTAAACACCTCCAAAACTCCGACCCCCAACGTTGATGTGTTTGTAAACCGAGAGTATTGTTACCGACGTGTGGTTGTATAGATAGCTCATTATGGAATCCAAGGCGGTTAAAACTTCGACAAAAACACGTTTTCTGGGCAATTATCTTTGACCGCGAAGCATTGTCGCTCGCACAGACTGGGCAAACTTGAGCCGTGAATTCTTTCGTGTTAGCGCAAACAAGATTAAAAACACCAATCTGGTTTTCTGTTTACTTACATCATATTTAGAATTTCACCCTGAAACCATGGCTTTGGAAGTCTGGAACTCGGGGTCACAGGACTTTGAATAATAGCAGGAGTCGGTGGACGACTTGGGGGCTGCGAACCGGAAATCAATCAGTTAGTTCTTTGAATAACCATTGCATTCATCGAGTTCAAAATTCAATTAATCTTTACGATGCGTTATAAGGTCACATAATTTGTTTTCGATGTCACGAAATGTTTAGAAATCTGACCACCAACAAGAAAACAACCATATTCACTTAGAATGTGAAATCACTTCCAAAATGGCGGCTTTCAAAAACACGATTTCACTGTCTTTCTTATTAAAATGGTTGCGATAACTTACTGTGTTGTCGCTAGTGTTGGTTGAGTTGTTACTCTCCTTTCCCTTTTCGCTTTTCTTGCTTTTAGATTTAGATTTAGTCATATTGTGTTCGAAGTTATCGACGAAAATAGCACTGACAGTCCATAGGAATACACTCAAACCGGAAATGGCTTATTTTCCCACAATGCCTCGACGAAAAGCGCGCGAAACTTGACAGCGAATCAACAAACAGGCGGCGCGGCATGTAAATTTCACTGCTGACACAAGCATCGACATGTCGCTTACAAAAATATAACTCGATCGATGATGACAAAATCTCTCGGATTTCGACCGGAATCAATCCTTCCTCAGATAAACATCGAGTACCCTAGACAATTAGGAAATTTTGGGCTTACATGACTGGAAACTTCCTACTCTGAATGACGCACTGCAATAAGTATTCTCAAGATTTGCTTTTTTATTTTTCGATATTAGTCATCGCCTGGTCTTTCCGTCGAGTGGGAGCAATTTTTTTTTAATTTCTGCCTAAGGGAAGCGTGCGATTACGTATAAACGATTCACTGACATTGAGTAATTTTACACACCTAAGCATGAGTGAACTTTCACTGACCGTTCGTTTGCGATCGTTTGTTGTTACAATATAAAGACGACTATTTCCCCATTTGTAGTTCCCACGTGTTTCAACGAGTCCGCTAATTGGCGAAATTCGCCGCAGTTGAGATCTTCAATGTCATCAAACAATGATTCTCGTGAAGGCACTAAACCACAGGAACGCTCGAGAAAGTCCAAAGAGAATACATCGGAATGCGGAGTACGTGAGCTCATTGGACAAATGCCAGCAGTGGGCGGGTGACAAGGTTAAGTTGCCATTCGCTATTGGCTAATAACTTGTACATCATATAGAACGCAAAACAAGTAGGCACAACAGATGTCAAAATTGCAGGGGAGTGGTTGGCCATAAGCATTTCAGTTGATTTCACCGTCCGGTAGTGTGCCAAACTCGCCACACATATTCTGGTGGCTCAGTCTTGTGGTTTACACATTGGAGAACCATGACCACTGCCACAGAAAACGCGGGACCACGAAAAATTAGAGGCGAACGATCGCTCATTGAAGCACTGGCTGAGTACCCAGGCGAGCTCGTGAAAACTGATTCTCCGAACTTTGTTTGTAGTGTGTTACCATCGCATTGGAGATGTAACAAGACGCTACCGGTTGCATTCAAAGTTGTTGCACTCGGCGATATTCCCGATGGAGTTCTCGTCTCGATCGCTGCAGGCAATGACGAGAACTTCGCCGCCGAACTTCGCAACGCGACCGCCGTCATGAAAAATCAAGTAGCGCGCTTCAATGATTTGAGATTCGTAGGCCGTAGCGGAAGAGGTGAGAGATACGTGCTGTAGTTCGCTCTGACGCGCAATGTAAAGACTCGCTCACTTACTGCATTCAGTATGGAACCAGCCATCTGGAAAACGACATGCACTCGTGAAAACATGTCATATATTATATGGGCCTCAAACATAAGTTGTCAATTTCAACTGTCTGTCTGAGAATAGCTTGATGGAGTTTTACCTGTGTTAAATTGAAATTTTTTGTCCCGATTGTTTACATCAAGTTTATTTAATTTTTTTTTCTTCTTCTTCTTCTGTTTCACCTGTGCGTAGGGAAAACGTTCACATTGACTATAACGGTGAAGACGGATCCACCTCAAGTCGCCACATATTGCAGAGCTATTAAAGTAACCGTAGATGGACCGCGGGAACCACGCAGTAAGTTCTTTCAAAATCTTTTTCTCATTTTTGGGTTGTTTGACAAATGTATTTGTGGTTCACCTGAGCCCATCGAAGAACAGGGACGTTTAGAAATTTTTAATAAGCCCTGATGTCTCGAGATTTAATAAATTGCCTCAGTGATTTAATTTTTTCCCTTGTTTGGTTGGATAAAAAAAAAATCACTCACGTTTGCGAAAAAAATTTTCCCTGTCTGTCCAAAGAATTTAAAACTCTGATTCCGACGTTGATTTGATTTTGAAAATTAATGTACAATCAGAGATAAGTATCTCCTCCGATGAGGGAAATTCGTAATTCTATTTAGCTTTTAATATCTCGAGGTATTCGCGGCCACAACAAGCCCATTCCGAAACATCTAAGTCTGTGGTGTTTTTGCCGCAGTGGCCTGACTTTCACGATACTGTCGAAACCTAAAAACAGATAAAAAATTTGCGGGTTCATTCTGAAACGGGTGCTGCTACTTTGTTTAGATTCATGAATGCAGGCCGACTCACCACAAATAAACATACGCGGTGTTTAGATAAATAAAGCCATCCCGTTGTCTCATTCTATTGCAAAGCCACGCGTAGCGGGAACAAGTGATTTAGGCGATACACGGGTACATGATTAATGTTTAATTTGCAATTAATGATTCATAAAACGGACGCAAGCCATTGGTTGCTGCGTTAATTGAATTTATTATCGTATGTTTTGAAGAATCCATACAATACAGATGCAGGTGGCAGGACAGGTGCTGTATTCGGAATGCCGTCATTTCACCTGTCGTAGGAGGCTTTTAGAAATGCATTTGTTAATTTAATAGCATTTCTCTTTCTTCTTAATAAATCAGATAAAAAATACTCTGAAATTAGATGTCTTTGAGACAAAGAACAAGACATGACTAGAAATTAAAAGCAAATAATAAAGTGTGCTTTTGATATAGTTCTGCTAAGTTTTTTTGCAAACAGAGTAATCCAGTCAAATGTGTTGAGTTTATTTTCAATTTCAGAAAGAAACATATGTTCTGAGTGAAACTGAGTAATTAGTTTTTAGTTTTAAGCTTTATCTGATCTTGCCCTATGAAGAAAGTTCAATTTTACTTTTTGGTTACCCTTTTAAATTGAATTAGGGCAGTAATTGATTTGCTTCTTGTGTGTTTTCTTTTCTTATTTCTGACTGGACGAAGGGCAATATGGCTACATTTGTCGGGTTGGCCTCGAAATAGGATTTTTTTAGTTGATCTGGTTTTAATTGTCATAAGTGCACAGGAGCAAAAATGGCTTGCAATTTTGTGTAAAACCCAAAAAAGTCCTGACAATCAGCTCTTCTCAAGTCAATTAGAAATTTTTCTTTTGAAAAGTCATCAAGAATTCCACATAATTTTTCCGAAACCCCACCAGCATCAACAAAATCTCTATTTGATGGCTGCAAGGTCAAAATGAAACTTCTAACTTGAAACCACCAAATCATATAGATGTCTAAAAATCAAAATTCATGGTTTTGTGTCCTGATAAACAAAAGAAGTAATTTGAAGCTGGACCATAGCTATGTATATAAGCAGAGGAGAAAATGACAGATTGATTATTGATAATGAAGAATTCTGTCACTGTTGGGGTATTGTGTCGTTTAATATTTTATGACATACACTGAAGAACTGTGTACAAAAAAATTTCAATTAAAAGCCAGATGTTCAGGAAATTCAATATTTCTTTTGACAAAAAAATTAAATATCATCAGGTAAAGGTTTCAGAATTCTTTGATTCCAAAAACATTAAATCCTCTTTAAAATCAATCAAGTCATTTTATCGCTTTTATTTTACAAATTCCTCAGTGTCAATTTTTTCCCCAACTTATTGGTTTTCTATGCAAAATCATGACTCAATGTGGTTTACTCTGGTAAGGTTTAAGTGAAATGTAAGGAGTTTGTTTGGTAAAAACCACATATACATTCATTGAATTGATCCTTTTGGAGTCCCCATTTTTCCTTTGCCATCTAGAACTTTACCCCAAACCACAAAATAGAGGTTCTATCAAAGAGATCAAGCGTTGGGAATTACTTGACGTATTTAAACTGTTTCTCAAAGCTTGAGCCTTTCTTGTCACCCAGTGGATTTTGTTTCAGCAGGTTTCAGCACATCTCCAGAGTGAAACCTCAACCCCCATATTAAATTCAATACTATTAAAATAGAACCACTAAATTTTATAGAGAATGCTAACTTCAAGAAACTCTTACTCAAGATTTCTTTATCTTTGCTTACAAGTTTTCTGCCCCTGAAATAAACACATCATTTCTCAGTTGATTTGATATACACAGAATTTATTATTAAGCTTTAATTTCATGCAAGCATCAGTATATGTTTACAACAGATTTGCCTCAAAGCTTCACTTTTTTTCTTCTTTTTTTCGGTCTTATCTCTGAGTGTAATATTAATGGTGCAGCTTTGGATCCAAATAATGTGGAAAACTTGTTAAATGGATGGCAATAAAATAATTGGCCATATGTTTTTCAGTTTCTGCGTTTTTTAAATAAAAAATTGTTGTTGTCGGACATCTACGTTTTTTTTTTTCTGTTTTTAACGATATTAAAATTCTCTACTTACGCTTTTCTCAAAATGCTCTGTGTACAAATTCGTTTTCTCGGAATTCACCAGCAAAATCGTTGAAAAGAATCTAAATTAACTCGGAGAAGGAGCTTTGTAATTGGAAAGCTAAAAGTTTGCAAATTGAGAACCAGATATTAAAGAGAAAGGGAATTTTTTTTTAATTTTATTATTTTCCTGCTATTCAAAATGAAAACCGACGTAGAAATCCTCTCAAACGAGATAGAAACGAATGGTAATGAGATGGAGCGTATAAACCTATCTCAAAAGACGATTATAGATTTTGCCGCCGTTTGCCTCATGCGATCAGATGTTCTTATTCTAAGCTATAATTGATTCTCAGCTAAATTTAGGTCGACGGCTATTCCACAGCTTTAATATAATTATTACTGGTACAAAGATTCCCTGTGTTGGCGTAACTGATAATTCCTTTAGCATCCTACTGTTCACACTTGGAGAGAACGACGTTGCGGATTTTCCAGGGGAAATCCATGCTGCTTGCCTCATTTTATCGAAAATAGAAATCTTGTTAAAAGTCTGGCCGCAATGCGAAGTGTCTGCACTTGTGTGAAAGTGAAACAATTTTTACCTTCGCTGTAGCTCCTCTATGTCTTCTTACACGTTTACTAGAATTCAGATCATATGGCCGTTTCAGTGTTTTATCTCTGTATATATTCACAACAAGCAAGTATCGGCCAATAGCTTTACTTGGCTGATTCGAGATCTTAATTTACCGAAAGATTGTTGCGCTTACCTGATCGCAATTGCTTTGAAAATTTCAGTCAAAAATTGTATCAGCCCTCCAACATGCTAAGCAATGACGATTTTGGCCGTATCCCTTATTTCCGTTTACGTCCTTTTGATAAGAAAGCTATAAATAACTTTGCTTCGATACTGCGTCTTGTTTGTTCTGCCATCAGTTTACCAAAAACTTAAATCTTCTCTGTACATGAGAAAGAAATGTTACCAATGTTGTTGGGGTGTGCCGGTCGAGAATCGAGATAATATTGTAGCTTTGTAGTGACTTTAAAGCTTTCGGTGATTAAATAAACGCTGATATAATTTCCTCCAACTGCAGTTTCCTCAGATGCGGAAAAATGTAAACGAAATATCAGCGAACGAGTGGCAGTTCTTAATTGAAGAGTTGAAATTCCAGAATACTTCGAATGCAAAGCGCTCTTCCAATGTCTGCCCAGTACTCTGAAGCCGTTGGCCCGTGTATTTATGCGCCCAAAACAAACCCCAACATTAATTTTCTTTATTTTATAACTCCGAAACCAACGTAAAGAATCAAAGAAACTTTTAAAGTCGTGGCTTATTTAGAGTGGTCGTGCAGACCTTTGTTACTAAGATTTTTAGCGATTTGTGGCTCTGGAAACTTGCCTGTGCCGTTTGGCATATTTCCCAAATCAAAGCTCTATTTAAAATGCGTGGAGAGAAACAACTATAGACCGGCGTCAAGTCGCCCACATAACAGGAAATTCGTTTTCTTTGACAGGGCACAGAACGCGTTCAGATGAGAGAGACCAAGCAAATGCTTACGAACAGTTTCACTTTTCGGATCGACTCTCAGAGTTGGGCTTTGAGGGTCTTCGACGCTCCATCAGGGACAACAGCTTTGCCCCCTTCACAGAGCTTCACCCAGGTCCTCTGCAGCCCGTGAAACTGCCTCCAGATGCAACTTCTGCCTTCAGTGCCCTCGCTGCCGGTAAGTTTCGTTTTCGGCAAACCCCCTTTACCCTTATCTTGTTTTTCGAACTGAACGACAAGCCATTATTTGAGTTTTATTATTTCCTCCAGCTGTTATCAAGTTGGAGGGAATGTCGTTGAAAAGTAAAGAAAGATAGCCAGACCCGAGGAAATGCTATGGACTCCGTATCCAACGTTGGTTTCCGGAAGTGTTTCATCACAAAAACGGCACTGTTTTTAGTTAGTGCAGTAAATCGCAACAGAAAAGTCGACTCTGCGTTTTGTTTTCTTTGTTAACTTTTGCGCAACTGAAAGAAGATCGAGTGGTTTTTAAGGGGTTCATTGTTGCTAACTGGTAGAAAATGGCCGAGTGAATTGTTTGTTGTCGAAGTTGCCACATGTTGGAAGCGGAAACATTTTACCCATTTACCTGTCTAGACAACAAAAACACTTCTTTCAAAAAACACACCTTTCAATTGTGTGCGAAATTTCTTTTATTTCCTATTGGGAAACTAATTATTGCTTTGTCCAGTGCACAAGAAGCGAACGAGTGTTTTGGCAGGTTACCTAGAAGTCACTGATTCGAAGGTTTCGTTTTCTAAATAGGTCCTTGGGGGTTTTGCAGTCTACGTTCTTTGGTGAATTCATGAACTATTCATGAACTAGAAACTCAGGTGCTATTTGTCGGACACCAAGTGCAAACAAGATTGCTCTCGTTGAAGGTTGATCTTTCCGCTTTTAGAATAGTACTTCCATCTGTCTCGTCTCAAATCAAGATTTAGCACTTTGGTCGTAAATTTTTTTTTGGCAAAGATTCGTTTCAGTTTTCACAATTTTTAGTCCTGTATGGGCCGTTTAGCCGGTAACGATGTAAAATTTGACTTCTCAGGCTTTGATGTTGCAGGAACGTTGAGGCCACTTCAATCAAAAGCAAATCTGCTCTGTTGTAATTCTAAATACTTCAAAATTGAAAGAGTGCCACAATTGATCGGAAGCGAGTTTAGGGCGCTGGCCGGTAGTTCACCTTGATATGAATTCGAAAGACAAGACAAGCTTTCAATTTTGGTTGTCACAATTTCCTTCTGCTTCAAATAATAGCCCCAAAAGTTAAGTGCGAACTGTGTAACATCGATAGCATGCGGTCAACCAGTTTTGTTTTTTTAATTACATGACTTTGGGAACTAATTGTTTTAGGTGCTCTCTAATTGTGTGGTTGATGGTCTGTCCATTGGTTTCACTATCAGTGATTACAGTTAAACTCGAGAGCGATGGTTTTTAGGACTCGGAATACACCTACCTAAAGCTACGCTCAAAACAGTTACTGTACTGACTCTTCATTAAAACCGGTAAAAAAAGATACATATAATCGAGCTCTTCTTTGAACGCGCGTGTTCATTTTGCCCTTGGCGATCGCCGTGTGATAAATGGAGAAAGGAAATGAGCGGTCTCGTGTAAAGCTTATTTTCAAAATTAATCCACTGTAGGGTTTGAACTTTAACAGTATCCAAAACAAGTGACATGTTTGCTGCTTTTTTATTCACAGACAACAATCAAATTCGTTCACCATCGACGTGGGGTTTCCACAGCTTTCCGAGCTTCTTACCGCCCCATCCACCGCCTGAAGCTCCGGTGAACTTGTCTGCGCTGAGTGCTCTGCAACCAAACGGGCTTCCACCTCCAAGACCGCAGGTGAACTTGCCGAACACAAATGGAAACGTACCAATGCTACCTCACTACTCGGAGCCGCGTTTTCAGGGCATTGCGCAGTTTCCTTTTCGTTCATCGCCGCAAGCGACGACGAACACGACTCTTACAACAGTCGCAGACGGTATAGCAGGAGGGATGAATCAAGTCTGTCCGGCCCCGCCTCTGGATGCAGCTCACAGCATGTTCTCTTCACAATGCCAGCAGTTGAACGCGGCGCCCGGAACGAATTCTGTTATGAACAATTCGATGTTGAACAACAATAGCTTGCCAAATGGCATGGTGAACAACGGCTATACGTTTCGCCCACAACCGTTCATGCAGCAAACGGCAATGACCAAAGGAAACATGCCTATAACACAAACTACCTCCACCTCTATGGTTGGACCCATGTCTCAGGCGAACACGACCAGTGGGGTGTCGTTCCCCCTATCGAGACCCGGTGTGGTCCCCTTAGTGGGACAAACCATGGGGGTTGGAAGCCCCGCCGTTTCACAGAGGATACCTCTGCCTCTAGGCAACGTAGATTTGAACAGTGTGGGTGGTTTCAACACTCTGTCAAGGAGTGAAGGACATGGAATGATCACGCTAAAGCAGGAACCCATTGATAACATGTCCAACCATGTTGTTAATCACCACACGGGACTCGAGGTGTCGCACGCCGATACAGCGCTACACGAACGCAACGGTACCACAACTCCCAAGGGAGTATGGAGACCGTACTAGTGGCAAAAATCTCTTAGAATCGTGTAGTTGTGTACACAAGTCGAGTACTTTGTTGGCTATTTAATTTTAAATTTTAAAACCTGCTCTTAGATGCGGGCAGAATTCTCGAAATTACAGCCGAGTGGCTGTTTGTTTTAGAACATACATTTCAATATCAGTAGCACTTCACACTGAGTAGAGCCATGTTAAAGTTTGCAATCGCTTTTAGAACTCGATTAGACCAAGTCTCGAAATTCACGCGTTAGTGCATTTATACAAATCGTTGAAAAGTATTGACAACGCACCCAATGTCCTTCAAAATTGGGCTGTGGATCTTTTTTATTCGCAAATTCGGTTTTGTTTCTTATTTATTTATTGCTCGTGTGCCTCGAGAGGTTATAGCGTTAGGCGCCGCAAGAGGAGGCAGAATCCCACATTGAAATTAAAATATAATAAACTAAGCATGGAAAAGTACCATAATATGGAAAGAGAGCTAAAGAATATAGTATTGATATTTATATACATGTATTATTTGAAACCCTCGGAAAATATGTTTGAAGTGAAATGAAATTTCAAGACTTAATAACATGCTGCGCGTGAGATTATCATTAAATTCTTAAATGCTACAACATATTTCTGTATCATCATTGTCGTTATTATTATTATTATCACATTCTATTTATGTAAAATTATATATTCCCTCGCTGAATTTCCTGTTGATCGTAAGTTGGTGTTATTTTTGTCCCCCAACTTTATTTTTGCAAGATTCGCCTGTTTGTCCTTCTGTTTTTTTTTTCTGTTTGTTTTTTTCACCGAGTAGCTGAGAGTGGAAACGATCGAAATTCAACTTTTTTTTAAGGACTAAGCAACGCGTCAAATTTTGCGTTGAAATTCAGGCCGCTATGTAACTGACTTACTAAACAATTCGGTAACCATACAAACCGGAGGAAGAAAATGTAAAATTATTACGACTCAGTAATCAATGCATTTCTTATTTTAGCGTTAAATAGTACTAAATTTATAAAATTGAGATCCGATAAAATTTTCACTGAAGAGATAAACTCATTTTAATAGCACGTGTAAAAATTTAACAGGAAGTCTAATTATATTCTGATTTTGTAAAATGCATGTTTTATTGTTAGTTGTTTTACTTGATTATTGTAATTCAAAAAAATAGAAATTAATGAACAGTTAAAACGCAGGATTCTACTGAAGTGTTCATGATGGCAATAACAATTTAGTTTAGTTACCGCAGACGCCACAACAACGGCGAATCAGTGGTTTTCCAATTAATAAATGACTGTAACACAATTTTAGATCCTTATTGTAAAATACATGAATAAACACTAATTTGTAAACTTAGTGGATCGAAATAAAACTATTTAAAAGAGTTCAAAGAGACGGTATGTTATATAAAAACAACCCAAGTGGTTAAGTAAAGGCATAAGTGATATTGATGGTGTGATCTTTAAACGGAAGTTGTTTTCGACTGAAATGACTTATCACGCGATAGTTTCATTCAAGTGGAACTCGAAAGTCACGAACGTTTAATTATCAACTTCAATAACTGGGAAAACGTTAAAATTGTCGTCAATAACTTAAGTAAGTCCTAAATTACCACTTAAAAAGGCCAAAAGCTTCATTCTCGACTTTATTCGAGGATTCATTAAAGTTGTATTTACAGACGATACGACGAAGTTGCCCTTGACTGCCGTTAACGACACCACCAAAGTTAGGCAGTAAAATGTTTACTCTCCGATTAGATGAGCATTCTATAGCTGTCTTTCGGTGTATAAGAAGATTTAAAGCCTGTTTAAGACGTGCGTGATCTTCGGTGTTAAATCTTAATCTCTCCAAGCAGCAACACCGATCACAACAAAGAGAGCTATTATTATGCGCCCTCAGCTGGGCGTCAAGCCATGTTAAATTGTTCGTTACGGGAGCACGGAAGTTCTGTTATCTCTGGCCCTGAAATACGCGTGATTTAATATAAAACATACCGCCAATTCGACAAAAAGAAGACAATGTTGAAAAATGCCAACTACGTTCTAACATTGACCTTCTCCGGGTGGTATTAAAATAAGGTGCTTAGAATTTACATGCGACCGTCATTGTTGTCATTCCAAACGAGAAAGGAAAACAACTATTTCAACGCGACAAGAAAACGTGACTTGGGTCTTAAGAGTTCGTGAACTTTCAAGAGTGTTGTGGTATGTTTGGAAGTGTTGAACAAGGACTTAACTGGATTCTGCATCTAAATTAATTTGCTTACGTAATAGTGACTTAACTCGAGCTGGGAGATCAATTCTGTGTTTTTATTCCTTTTTTATTTGTTATTATCATTATTGTTATTTAATATTATTCGTTTTTTTGGACACATCTTCTCCGGAAATACATGACTTAAGCTAGCGTAAGCGAGTTTCTGCCGGGGCATGTCCGAATCTTCGCTGTTAGCAGTTTTTTTTTTTTTCTGGGGAATTGAGCGACGTAATAAATAATGTCAGTGCGTGTTCAACCACGTGCGCCCCTTTTCAACACCAATCAAACCTTTCACAGACGGTCAACGAGCTTGGTTGTTTTGGCTGAAAACAAATCTGCTAAATTGCATTATGTATAGACTGGACAAGGGACAAATCAGCTTATGATTTTGTGGGAGATTTTAAGTACAGACCTAACCGCCAATTAAAAGATATAGGCAAATATAACAACTGAATGTTAAACGGGGGGAGAGACAGAATGCGAACAGGAGAGGGAGAGAAGTTTTTGTCCCCTGAAGGTTTATAAACAGAAACCCCCTAACAGCAAGCAGACTCTAATTAAAAAGTCACGAATAGAATGCGTTACTTCAATAAATGGAAGTCTGACAGGAAGGCACAGGGAGATTTTTACTCACTACTTTCGCTGCAAGAATATTAAAGTTCACTCCCCCGGAGTGGAATAAAAGTGGAACAAAATCGTGTTTGTTCAAAATCCGCGTACGTGCCTATAAACTTTCGTAAACAACCCCGCACTTGACACGAGAGACCAAGTGTCGCTTACCGCCCTGGCAAAACTCGCCTCACCCCCAAGAGAAATGCCAATTACGCTATGCTTTCGAATAAAAGGCGTCGAATTAAGTTGTTTATAACCTTGCCAAGGATTCCAGGCGTATCTGGCCTAATTGCGCGCATTCTTTGCTAAAAGAAGCGCGGCACGCATGGGCGACTTATCGAGAGTTGTTTTTGTAGCCCTGAAAAAATCATCTTCTCTTAATTCATTTCAGGTTGCAGAAATAACGTTAAAACAGCTTGACACGTTAAAATAAATAGCGGAATTTTTGATATAAGTGGCAAAAACCCAAGTAGCTCATAAGCCGTTCATTAGTAAGGTTTCTGAACTATATTTTTCCGGGATTCTCTTAATATTGTTCGTCAAATTTGTTCAGAACTGAAAGGTCATTTCTTTATTTTTGACAAGTTCCGTTTCAGCTCTGAAGCTCTAAGAAAATGATTGGCATGGGACCAAGAGGGAAAATAAAGCACACTGATTTTTTGGCAATGGTTTTTTTTCTGAACAAAATCCTGCACTCTATCACGCTAACTGTGATAAAATCTTACAAATTCGTTGCAGTAAAATTTGAGTGGCGATAGATGAGTTTATATCCTCGCAGTTGTCATGAAAACAAGTTAAAACACGAGGATAACTTCTTCCTGTTTTGCCAATTTCATCACGCAACAAAGTTTATTTTGGCGGCTGTTGAAAGTATTTTTAGGGTGAAGTTTAAACTTGTGACTTTCAAGAGCTAGTCGCAGGCTGTTGTCTACGCCCGCCATACTGTCTTGGAGAGGAGGATCTTAAGATTTAACATGAGAGATACTATACTTGTTAGACACACCAACGAAAAATATTAACATTACGTAATGGCGCTTATGAGTTATTTGGCCGAAAAGTTCTTGACAAACTGTTTCGTATCTTTGGAAAATCTTTCATGGAATTTTGAATTACCGTAGATAAAGTTTGATCAAACTTTAGTTCTGTCTGCCGTCCTGGACGAATCACTCAGCGATAGAGAAGACACATCAAGTTACCTTTATTAATTTAACTTTGACTGACTTTCATTTATATTCAGCCTACGGAAGGACGGAATTATCACGATTCAAACACAAAGTTCTAGCTGTTTTATGATAATAACGTTCGCATGCAGGCATGACTAGTATTTGAAGGGTTAAGAAGTGTCACACGTAATCCAGACTGAGTACTGGCATCGATTAAATTTTGCCCTTGGTACGCGATCTCCAGAACTACGAATTTTTTTCAAGGTTTAGCAGAATCAGGCGTACAAAGAAACGGTAACCAAGATCGAAAATGGTTCTAAAATTACTGTATTTTTAGCAAGAACAACAACAAACGTTAGGTTCAGTCTTGTTCCTGTATGCCATTAAATCTAAATGTTTCAGTCATCCCTGCAACACAATGGTTGCGATTTCGCAGCAATTGAAACTTATAGAGATGTTCAAGTTTTGCCTAATTCCTACTGACGTGCGTTGTCTGGTAACGGCGTTTCGTTAACATTGGCAATAACTGGAAGCCTTTGTGAATATAAATGTTACATTGACTTCAACGCTCGGGTAGAGTCAAACTTTCCGTTGTAGTTCCAAGGTGAAACCTGGTGTGTGGTTATTCAAATAGAACCTACAGGGTAGCAATTCCTACTTTTGTTTTCAGGTTTCTTAGAATCTGCGAAATAAACATTATTTTCAAATTTTCTAGTGCTTAGTTAGAAGTTGGGAAGGTCTTGACTCGGAGTTACGGCATAGAAATTCCTTCCTTGCTCACCAATGCATGCATGTAGGCGCAAGTTAATAGTTATTAAGAAAAGAAAATGTTCGACAGAAATTCTCAACCTATTCAATTTTTATTGACTTTCAAAACACACCGGCTAATTAACAGTCAATGTTGTAGCTACACCGTTGATTTCCAGCTACAACTTTCGAGCGATTCATTCCGAAGCACACCCACGCAGTCAGTCCCACCCGCTTTAAAAATATTGCGATAAGATGGCTAAAAAGAGTAAATTAGTGTAATGACAGCTAACATACCTATTAAAAACCCTCCTTTGTTGAGTGTGTGGTATACATAAACACCCTTCCACAACTGGAGCTTTAAAAATATACTACGCCCTGTTACATATGAAATGTGTCGATGCGTGGTCCGCCATCTTTAGGTTCCGTTGAAAACACTTAGGCTGCATGATGTTAGAGTACAGAGGAATCCCGATTTTTTGAACCTCCAAGGGAAACGAAAATTGGTTTGAGAAACGGGGTAGTTTAGAGAAATCCTTGGTAAAATCAAAGTGTTCGACTGAAGCCGAGGGAAGCGACTTTCCAGTGGTTCGAGTTATCGGTAGGTTCGAAAAATCGATGGGTTCCACTGTATTGCTATGACCATCCAGTACCATAAACGTGTCTAGGAACCTAACTTCCCACATATACGATGAAAAAGGCGGATTTGGGAAACTTCTTACGTTTCAAGCCACAAAACTTTACTTTTACTAAAACGATATCGAAGTCACGTTCTACTCCAACCTAAAACGGAACTTTGAAACGCCAGTCAGTATAACATCAATTGACACGCTCTTGTCTTCAACATCTTACGAAAACTTCAGCAAGACTGCCTCCGGCAGAAGTGCTGAAAAACAGGAAACAAAGGATGAAGATAAATTGAACTCCTTTACAACTCAATTTGGCAGTAAATTATAACCTACACTGCTGAACGTGATACATCTTTCGCAAAATCACATGAAACACGATAAACTGATGGCAAACAACAGAGTGCGGAAGGAGAACATAATATATCCTTCCCTTCCACGTACAAGTGGATAGATGGAAATCGCAGCCCACTCATACTAAAACATAATACCAATCATATGAAAGAGTCGACATCTCATGTTTTCTTGCATGGGAAGCTATTTTCAAGCTAATACTGTTCTGAGGGCGAGAAAACGGGTAGTCTTCTAAATCAACAGGTTATACGTTGCCATTGCAGTTGTTAGAAAGCGGCAGAATTCGCACTCCATACCTCTCTACTTTCGTTGAGGAACATAACTTTAGCCATCGGACTTCGCTCATTTGGTAGGGTTTATTCCGAATTCAGTCAGTTTCACGAGT
>Ga0126338_10001162_pt1 | contig 16551 bp, 9 predicted proteins | sample OrbCmetagenome_2_FD_92529 | JGI IMG/M metagenome (GOLD analysis project Ga0126338, IMG submission 92529) | Coral microbial communities from Petempiche,Puerto Morelos, Mexico - Orbicella C C metagenome | ecosystem: Host-associated > Invertebrates > Cnidaria > Coral | place: Petempiche,Puerto... | reverse complement strand
GTCAGTGCAGGATCAATTCACAAAGGACGAATGCTTTGAGACTATGAGCATTGCTAATGTGAGGATCCACATGGAAAGATCAATCAAACGGGTGAAGGCATGGCTCATATTTGATCAAGTAGTACCATTGTCTATGCATGGGTGCATAAATCAGTTGTGGACTGTCGTATCATTAATTGTCAATCTTCAAAACCCTATTCTTTCAGTCTAATTTTGACATTTTAAAGGTTACTGAGTTTATTTGAGGTCAGTTCATGTGAACTAAATTCATTGTACAAGAACATTTCTTCAATGTTAATAAGTCTTAGGTCCATTTAACAAGAAAAAATCCGGAGCATGGTTGAAATAAAATGAGTTCAATTTAGGAATCATAGTTTTGGACCACAAGTCTTTGTCAAGAAACACTCGTTGTTTGAATAAGTCTCCTATGCCTGAATGTGTCACAAAGTCAATCCATGAGAGCACAGAAAGGCCCAACTGACCCTTAAGTTAATAATAGTATGAATGGTCAGTGTTCAGAATAATTTGCCCATCTTTTGAAACCAAAAAAAAATGGTTTGCTGTAAAAGATGGGTGGCCAACAGTTTGAGCTATTGAGAGACCCATGGATCCTGCCTTTGGGTTAGTTTTTATCTCTACTCCTCCAAACTTATCATTTGACATGGGATTTGAAACAACACGATCTAGAGATGCCCCTAAATGAGGTAGGGATAGGTTGACACATAAACCAACTTCTGCCACTCTCTGTGAGTCCAGTGTTCCCTTCTTCATGCATTTTTTTGACATACATATCTGCAACTTTGTCCTCATTTTCTCTGCCATATTTAACAAAGGGCAAGTTGCTGATATCAACTGGGTCACGGATTGCTCGCAAAAAATGCAGGTGTTGGCTGAGTCTTTCTTTTCAAAATTCTTTGAAACTTTGATGCTGTGATGCGGTGTCTTCTCTTCTCATACCATACATTGTTATTTGCTTGACCAATTGTCTTGGCGTAAATCTCCTGTGCTGCTTTGCTTGAAGGGATACTTGAACCATATTCAAGATGTTTGGAGCATTAGGAGATAGATTCAAGTCAATAGTTTCCTCACAACATCTGTTGGGTAGTGGAGGAAAATTAGTAAAACCTTGGCTGGGGAACTGTTGTTGAGACACTTGGGTTCAATGGGTGTATGCCTGGGCTGACTGTCAGTAGAATTTTCTAAGTGGTTGGCCATGACCATCAGTAACATTTGAATTTGTTTGGGTAGGAACATGCCCACTTTCATTACTACTTCCATTCATTGCTGGATTGGGTGACTGGTAAGAAATTGGATCACAGGAGGTGACAGGATTTGTGCTAGCCATTTGAAATCCTTGAAGCTCTTTGTGAAGCACTGATCCTCTTGCCACTGGCCCAATCAAGGTGATTACAGTAGGAATATTTCTGTCTTCTGGCAGCATCAAAGCAAATGGAAGTTTTGGATTGATCTCTTGAAGATTTTTCTTTAATTCAACTATGGAGTCAGGGTCAATTTTTCTTGACTTCACTGGTCTAGGATCATAGAATTGACTATATGTCCCCTTTTTCTTTTACCTGGCCCATCAGAGGCATGCCTTGGTTTTACAATACTTGTAGTCACCACTGGTGAACAGTTTTGACGTACATGTTCTATTGTTGCACTCTTTCAACTCTCCCTTTCTTGTCATGTCTTCCAGTATCCAAATAACTGCCATTACATGACAGCAGCATTCACTTTCGGATGCTGGGCACTGACAATCACAGGATGCTGATTTACTTTTATCAGTACACATACTGCCCCCTTGCACTGTTAATTTAATCTTGTATTTACGATCTCTCTTTTAAGAGGCCCAACAGCAGGCCTTCACAAAGACAATTTTTTGTGGATCCTTGTACACTTGTAAGTCATGGACAAATCTCATCATTCGTAACCCTTTGTCATTTGAGTTCACAACTACATCAACATTGTCATACTTCTTAATAGACTTGCCAGAATTTTAGATAAGTTGAAACGCATGCATCGGAACAAAATTTGAAAGAACTAACAAGTCATTGTTGAAAACTTCATTCACCACTTCATTTGTTGGGAACAAAACCTCTGGATTTTCAGTTGACAAAGAAATCGACAAATTATCTTCCACGCTTTCTTTATCATTTCCTAAATGTCTTTGAAGTTTCACCTTTCTGTAGCTCTTTTCTGGGTCTGGGTTGTAAACATTATCAAGGTATTTCGGTATGGCCTTGAATGCTAGCAATCTGTCATAAAAAGGAATAAAAATGAAACTTCAAATGCAAGTGCATTAAATAGCAACAATAGTAAAATGTAAACATCAACCAGCAGCTGTCACTGGCCGAGTTATTACTTTTTTAATAGTTGCTTTTTTACTTCCTTGCTGGTTTAGGTGTCTACATTTCAACCAAAACTTTAATTTTTCCACTGTCCACTTTCCAATCTGACTTTCATTTTCTATGACTGCACCAGGAATATCTTCTGGTTTTAACTTTTCCACTTCTAAATTGCGAATCGAAGAGGTTTCTTCCTCCATGTTTACTCTTTCAAACTTCACGGGAAATATCTGGAGGGCCCTTTGGTCTCGCTTTCATGCTACTTCCGGCTTACAGCGTAAGTGTGTATAGGTGCTGTTTAAGGACGTTTCTAGGCTACTGGATATTGAGACGACTTGGACAACACCCTTGCACCCACAGTCAGATGGGATGGTGGAACGACTAATTCATACATTGGAGGCTATGTTATCCAAATTTGTCCAAGGAAACCAGCAGAGCTGGGATCAGCTACTACCATTTTTGGCAATGGCTTATCGGTTTGGGATACATGAAAGCACTGCCTGTAGTCCAAAGAGCTAATGTCTTGAAGGGATGTAGATCTAATATACCTAATGTAGATCTAATGCTCGCTGGTCCTCTGGTTCCAGTCACACTACCAGATTCCACCGAATTTCCCTGGGACCTGAGGGAACAGGTTAAAAAAGTATACCAGCTTACCTGTGACAATTTGAACATTGGAAGCCCACGATAGAAACGATTATATGACCAAAAGGTCTCGTGCAAATTCCAATTGGGAGGGGGAGGTGTGGTTGTATAATCCTCAGAGCAGGAAAGGTACAGGCCTGAAGATGTAAACTCCATGGGAGGGTCCCTGGGAAGTTACCAAGCAAGTTACAGATGTAGTATATCAAATACAGAGGACGTGCAAGGAAAAGCAAAAGTTTGTACACCATGACTGCCTGAAACCATTTCACGAAAGGCACATGTCTGGCCAATGATTTTGGAAGTTGGTGCCAGGAATGCTGTTTATCAAGAGTGAACATTACAGTTTGATTAAGACATTTGGAACTGTTCATAGTTACATTTCAGTTACATTTAAGTTTAAGTAAGACATTTTGAACAGTTCAAAATTACATTAGAGGTATTTTTGGGAAGGATTTTTTAAAATTAATGCTTTCTCCTTTGTCTTGTTCTTTTTTTGGAATACATTGGGTTTTTTTGAATATGTACGTAATGGTGACGGACATGTAAGAATCCACTCCGGTAAGGTTTGGCTTTTTTCCATCGAAAATGCCTGATAACGCCAACAAACGAGCAAGAGAAGGTAGTTCTAGCTCTACAAAGTCAGATGAGGCACACTCTGAAATTACGTTAAAATCTACAATGCAGAAATTGGAGTGCATTTAAGAGTCACTAGATTTGAACTTTGCTGAAGCCACGAGTGAAATCAATAATTTATGAGCAGATGTAAATGCCCGGCTTTTGATCTTAAAGAGCACCACAGACGATTTAAAAACATCTTTGGATGCTGCCTGGGTAGAAATAGAAGCCTTAAAACAACAGGACGAGCAAAACAGGTTTCAGTTAGCTGAATTTGCGAAGGAGAACGCACAACTCCAAGCTGAAGTGTCAGCTACCAAAGCAAGAGCAATAAAACTAGACAATTTCACCAGAAGAGAAAACATACAGCTTGTCAATGTCCCCGAAAGCCAAGATGAAAACTGCAAGGAAATTTTATGCAGGGTGATGGCCGCGGTCAAAATGGAGGGTGTGCACAAAGTCGAATTCCATGCAGTTTACCGTATCGGAAAACAAAGAGATGATGGAAAGCCTCGCCCAATTATCGCACAGTTTATCAAGCGCGAAACCAGAAATGATCTTTGGCATTGATGAAAGGAGCTTACCAACTCTCCAAATCACTGACATGTCATCCTGGTGCCCGACAACGCTTCTGAGACTGCGAAGGAGCAAAAGAAAGTGTCAAATGCTTCGCAAAACGCCAGAAGGTTGAACCTTTCCCCAGCATATATCAAGAACGGACGGATCTTTGTTCAAGGAATTCATTTTCAGCGGACAACATTCCAGAGTGTTTTCAGAACGATGAAGCTGTTTCAATGGACGAGTAAATATCCTTTGCACTTAAAGTAAACTCAGTGCTACCCATGAGCGTTACAACTAAGTTATTTATGCTTTATTAACCATAGCCAACCAATTGCCAATGAAAACCTATTGCTGATAGAAACATCTAATGTGCCCTAAGTATGTTATTCTAACTGTCCTGTATTTTTGTTTATATTTTGTGTTGCTAAATTATTTTGATATTTTGTTTTGTAATTTTTCTCTCTGTGTTCTCTGTCTTTGTTTTCTCTGTTGTGTTTCTTGTTTGATATTACGAGGTCAGCACTCAAGGTCCATCTCCAGCTTTTTAAATTATGTCTTTCGATTCGTCAAATATTTCCAAAGTAGATAATTTAGTGATGTGTTCCTTGAATGTCAGGGGACTATCGAACGAGGTTAAGAGAAGAGAAACTTTTAACTGGTTAAGGAACAAAAAATACTCTGTTTTTTTTTTGCAAGAAGTGCACAGTTCAAAAGAAACGGAAAATCTATTGTTAGCTGAATGGGGGTATAGAGGTCTGTTCAGCAGCCTCTCAAGTTGCAGAGCTGGTGTTTCCATCTTGTTTAACAACAATTTCTCTTTTGAGATACAAAAATACTTTTCAGATTCCAAGGGAAGATTCATCACAGTTGACATCAAAACCGAAGACAAAATGATAACCCTACAAAATATTTATGCACCTGAGAAGCGTGAAACCTGCATGAAACTAGAGATTGAGAAACAAAGCCTAGAGTAATGGATCAACTACAAAACCCAAGGTTCGATTATCAGGTCCAAAAACCATTGGTACAATGAAGGGGAGAAAAATACAAAGTATTTTTTTGAGTTGGAGGAAAGGCATTTTAATAGTAAAACAATAAGAAATCTGAAAATCGATTACAACATCACTCTAAAGACAGATGAAGAATTCCTAAATGAGGCGAAATGCTTTTATCAAGCACTGTACGCATTGAACAATAGCTCTTTTCAAAACATTTCTGGTGAAGACCTTTTTTCAAAAAGAGAACCACTGTACAGTAAGTGATGACGAAAGAAAACTTTGTGAAGGTCTACTAACGGCTGCAAGATGTCTGGAAAGTTTAAAAACTATGGAATCAAACAAGACACCTGGGACAGATGGAATTCCAGTTGAATTTTATAAAGTACAGAGGATATACTTCTACACCATGCACTTCTAATTGGCAGATATCACATTTATTTATCAAAAATAAAGAATACTCTCCCGAATTAGTATTTTCACAAACTTTCCTTAAGTGTCAGCAAATCGAAAAATGTTATGCTTATAAGACAAACACTGTTAAGAAATACAATTCGAAATGGAATCTATTCAAATGAACTGTGACTGCAATCCACTTCTTTTTTTAGTAGCTCCCCTTTTGCCATTCAATTCTCTTTCTAATTTTACTCTTTATTTTTCCAAAACCTTACACCTGGACTGGCGGCCTCCTTAGTACAGTACTGTTCAAAATTAATGAGAGTGAAATGCGCCAATTTCATTCTTTGTCTTGAAAGTTCGCCCGAAAATTCAAGCGTCTTTTCGCAATGTCTTGAGTGTTATTTCTTTAAAATAAAGGACGAAAATTTGCGGCATTTTCAAGACCAGAACGACATATCCTTACCAGAGGCATAATTCCGCTTGCAGTATGCGAAATATCGCAGTGCAGTGCTCTGACCAGTATCGAGCCATCAATGTATCGTTCTCTTGTGAACAATTGCGGTCACGTTGATGCTTTACTCCTCTGTAAAATTCGCTGTTGTTAATGTGTTAATCCGTCTTTCATGGCAAAGAATGTAGAGAATTTGAATCCTTTGATCGTTTTCAATGACATGAACTCGCTAACTTAAGCTTTGCCACGTCACCATGCCAGCAAGGCAGGTACAAAAGTCAGACAGCTAGTCCGGGTAAACTCAGACGAAAGTAAAATTTTTAATAAGGTCTTTTTGAAGGCCTACTTCACCTCAAAATTCATCCAAAGTGACATCAAATTCAGTGATCGATAGACAAGCAGACATGTTGTTTATCTAGTGCCAGGTCTCCATGTGCCCAATCCCCTCAGCTGTTATCACGTTCGCCACGTCCTTGTCCGCCTGCCATGATGGATAGTATATTATTTCCGACAATCCCTCTTTATTTCACACTCGTAAATAAGAGATGGAGACATGCGACCGCGCTTGAGCATGTTGGAAGTGCAAAGAAACGGGATTAGGGAAGGAATAGTGCTGAGATGTTCGGATGGCAAGTGCAAAAGGGAAAGACACGACATCCGGACATTTCGCCAATGAGTTGTTTCGCCAACGTCTCGTTCGCCAACATCTTAGGTCGATTCGCCAACGTCCTAAGTTGCTTTGCCAGTGTCCTACTGGTCAATTCGCCAACGTCTAAATAAAAGTTTACCTTCACTTGTGTGTGTTGTCATTTATTTCAATACCTCACCTAGAATTATTTTCCATGCAAGAGCACCTCATTATTTACGACTACAGTTCTCTTCTACGCTAGCCCTCCAGCTAATTTTTTTTTTTGGATGAACACTAATGGGGGGAGGAAGTGTAACTGATTTATAACAGTCAATACAGCTTGAATGTTACTAAAACTACGAGTTAAAAAGTCTTCAGCCGAGTTAAATAGATCTGTAAGAGACTGGCCTGAATAGTGCGATAATAGCTTCGAACCTTTGACGGTAATATCGCAAGGTCGCGCAGAGCCTGGGTTCTTTGTGGCTGCACCGCAAGTACTACCGCGAGTAGCATTTCTTGTTCAATGAAAACAGGTTGGCAAACAGACCATTTGAGCTTGCGAGCTTTAAGACTGCAACAAATAAAGTGATATCAGCTTTCTCTGGACATAAGCAAGGTAAGTTTGTGAGAAAAGGCTTTGAGATATTACTATCACTCACGATGACATTAATGTTTTTATCGCGCACGTTCTTCTTTTGCTCTTGCTTAATTCATCTTGCTACTGGGAATCATGGGAAACTTAAGGAACAGAGCGAATTTTTGCTAGAAAGTTCGAAGGAAAATTCGAGGAGAGCGAATTTTTGCTCGAAAAATCGGGCCAAATTATCAGTAGACGCGAATTACTGCTCGAAAATTCTCGTCAACTAAAACAATGGGCAGTGGGAAAATTCGCTGAATTTTCTTCGAACTTTCAAGGTGAACAAAACTTCGCCATTTTTTGTCGAAAAGCCCCAAAATTCGCGAATTTCATCGAATTACGCCCTCATTACTTTTGCACAATACTGTAATTTGTGTTTTTTTGTGTTCTTGTTCCTTTTCCCTTTTCTCTGTTGTTTCTTGCTTTGTACACGCTTTTTATAATGAGCATGCTTCCCAAAATCTAGACACAATATTTCAGATTAACTAGAAACAAAATCACTAAGTCGTTAAAAAGTGTGCACCAGCATTATGTAACAGCGTGTGATAACTAGTAAAAAAAAGTAAAAAAAAATAGTAAAAAAGGAAAAAAAATTGAAATAAATAGCATTATTTGTTTGGTAGAAATATAAGAAATGTGAATCATTAAGTTGGTAGAAATATAAGTAATGTGAAATTATCAGCATTTTTTTTAAAAGTAAGGTAGAAATCCAATAGGTTATTGTAAAACTATAGAAGGGGTTAATTGTGCCTAAAATTAATAATATCATATGCATACAATAGGGGGAGGGGAAAACGTTTTCTGGAATGTAAGTACTGTAACTATAACCAAGTAAGTAGTAGATAAATGTTGTACTGTAGCATTGTAAGTATTTTTCATTGTACAAAGTAGTGTATTTTCCTTTTTTTCTTTTTTTTGGTCTGTTAGTGTGGAAATAAAGTTAATTAAAAAAAATTGGAATATGTAAAATGACCCTTGATGCGAGGATGCATCTCTTTTATTGGAAGGGGGGAAATGTAATGAAATTGATACAGTGATTGCATGAGCTAAGGTGCACGTGCTAAGATGTATAATGGTTCTATTTGAATGTGATGCTTGCAAAAGTTCTAAGACTAAGAGATGGTTATATGGCGAGTACTGAATGCGCAATGTACTTGTAAGACAGGATATATAAGGGACTCACGTTATGTAGTGGCCTGTGTGTGTGAGTAGACTTGCCGTGTAAAAGTAAGCTGAACGTTAAGAGTCGAGTGATTAAACTGTTGGCTGTTGGACTCTTGGGGTGGGTTATTGTCACCCACACGCATTACGTAAGTAATAAACGGCTACGTCATTTGAAGACAGTTGCTTACTTTGCACAACACCAAAATATTCCATTTGATTGAGTGCTGCTTGAATCCTTGAATCCCTGCAGCGGTTCCTTATTTGTTTGTCACCCAATTGTGTCATCCCATTTTAGGGGGTAGGGGTAGGAGAGTTTCTATCCTAATACATAAGGCTTGAAACAACAGGGAGCACAATCTTGTTGAGTAGGAAGAGAGTCAATAAAGGAATGAAAACAATGAATAGTTTAGCTCTGTCTCCTGAGATGTCTCCTGATGTCATTTCTTAACCCTCTACCTACGTGTCTTGTGTAACACTGTAGTGCTAAACTCGTACCTAGATCTTTTCGTGCTATGCAAATTTATTTTTGGTTTACATATAACACATGTTTTTTTGATATCTGCAGAAACTCTCTTGCACTCATTGGCTAGTTTTCATTGTCAATACACGGACAGACACATGAATTTATAGTTTATATAATGCGTCAACAAGTGAGAGTGGACAATTTGAGAATTTGTTATCGTAAAAAACAACTTGACATCAGTTTTTCATGTGTCCATCCTGTTATTGGCAAAGAATTTTCATCATAACATTGCCATTATCAAAGTAGTCTGTAGATCCACTCATAATGGATTGAAAATACTTGGAATTTTAAATATTTTTAATCCAGTACATGACATGTTTTTACACAGGAAGCCCAAAGCGTGAAACTGCTAATAAAGTGTTTATCTTGTGAAGAAGTTTCCAGTTTGCTCCCTCTATACAGACTACAATTTCTGAGTGTAAGCGTGCAGTATCCTTTTGGATCCTTCTTCCAAGTGGCGTCACCATTAGTAAACCAATTCTTATTCGATTCAAATATTATACATATAATACATATAAATAGAAAAACAATGAATAAATTGTTTTACTTACCCTACAAGTGCTCTATACAAAATATGCAGAGCAAAATATAAATATAAAAACAAATATTTATATTTGTATTTATATTATATACCCCTGCTTGCTAAAATGGGATGCTGTGATGGCATTGTGTGATGAACAAATAACGAACGGCTGAAAGATTGTGCTGTGCCAACACAGCAATAGTCAGCAATCGATCAAACATAATATTTTGGTGTAGTGTAAAGCAAGCAACTAATAATCTACAAATGACTTAGCCGTTTTTGACTTAGTTGGAGTGGTAATAATATGTGCCAAAAGATGATCACAGATTCATGGTATTCGACCATTGAATACATTGACAGTTGGTGATGTATGTTGCAAATTCATCGGATGTTGTGTAAACAGACGCAAATGTAACTGCTTTAAATGAAAAATGAATTGCATTTTATACTTTCCTGTCAACTTTACAATAATTCACGCTATAAATTTTTTGAAGACAAATAGAAAACAATCATTTTGATGTTTTAGATGATAGATCAAAAATTCTTTTTGTTATCAATAATGTTGACACCTACATGTGTATCTGTAGACTTACAGCTGCCTATATCCATTCATGCATGGATTACTGGGAGAATACTATTGCTTAATCAATTAAACTATTGTAATTTAGTTACACTATTTTAGCTGTATTATAATTATTTTAGGTAATAACATGTACTCATATAGGAATACTAAAATAAATTGTTATTGCTGTTGTATATGCAATGAATGGTGAGAGAAGCACGTTAAATCAACTTTTGAACCTGCCTTTTACAGCAAATAAGGTTAGAACATTTCAAAATTATCAGCTTTGTGTCTATTTCAGCTTAATATAGGTCAAGACATGTGGCGCATGCTAAAATATTAATGTCTTACCCATGGCAACAGAAGGTCAAAAATTTGCATTTTTAATGTACTTTGAAAAACTCTTGTGTTGCTCACAATCATTTGCCCAAATAAATTTTTACACGAATCTGTAAACCATCCTTCTACAATTCAACTGCCAGAAGTTTAATCCATTTGAAGGTTTTGCACAAGGACAAAATTAATGATATTCAAGAAGTACTTTTAAGTGAACGAAATACATGTCTTTGAAATTTAACTATTTTGCATGCAAAAAGACAATGCAGCATTCCCCCAAATCAACCCAGTACACATTTAAACACTGCACAAAACTATTTGAGTGTGCTCTCAAACTTGTTTAATAAAATGATGCCTCAAATTACGATTTTAACAGAATTTGGTAATTTGCATTTCTCTTTGTAGTAAAAGGATATTTTGCCAAAAAATCTATCCAGTAGCTTTTGTTACGCCCTAGCGTATCTACCATTAAAATATGAGCGAAATTGAATTTTCGACCCTTGCTGCGAAATTAAGAATTTGTCTAATTTTTACAGGCAGGCAGCCTTAACATACTACACAGGTCTAAATAGGGCTGTTACAAAGAGTAATGCATAGGACTATTCGTTCATTCATTTAGGAATACCAAAAACGTTTAGTATATGTAATGCCTACTGCGCAATCTGACTTTCTAAGGAACAGACTTACGTGTACTTGCTGCAAAATAACACCATTAAAACAATACAAACATTGTTGTCAGCTTTAATCCAACATCTCAATATCCTGTAATCGCAGTTTTAAACCTTAGCAATTTGTTATTAAGACCATGTTTTGACATGTTTTGTTGCTCCTTGGGGGTTAGTAAGTCGTTTTTTTTATAGCACTCCATGGAAGTTGCAATTTTGCTGGCTTTTGAAAACAAATGAACAAATACACGGTTTAAAAGTAAAACAAAAATAGTCATAACGATGGAATTTGATATTTTGAATCACTTTTTACATGTCCTTTCTCAATAGCTATCCAACTGTGACAGTCTACATTCATTGAGGCTTTTGGTTCATATTGTGCTATGTAGCAATATATGAAATGCTCGTTATAACAAAAGAAGCAAAAGACTTACAGCTCGTGTCTTCCTGCTCTTGGGAAATCTTGTGCAGCCAGTCCAAATGACAAAGGACTAGTTCCAAATTTGTACCTTGCTGAATTTTAGCACCCCTGAAAGGAATGGTGGTGTAAGGAGTAAATGCATGAACCACACCATAAGTTACAAAAGAGAGGCTTGCTTCCGACACGTTTCAATTAAACATATTGATCTTACACTTTCAGCAGTCATTACTTTAACTTAAAGATCACATACAAAAACAAAACTATTTGAATAAGGTTGCTTTTAACAATAACAATCTAACGGCCTCACATCAAATCTTTTATGCATAACCCAGCAATTAATCTGGACCAATTAAGTTCACTATTTCCAACTTAAAAGGCTTCTTAACTTTGGATTAAAGCAAATAACAACTTGCCAGCAGCTGAGCACCGCATTTGGCCTAATCCAAGGCTACGTGCAAGATGCCAAGGAGGGTTTGTGAGAGTATCAATATCCTGTGATAAGATATTTTCACACAACCTGAATTTAGAATTGTACAACAGTGCAGGTAGCAAACAAACATGGCATTAAGTAGGTACACATTACTTTCTCTTCTTGCTTGCAGAAGCTTGTTTACAGAGTTGCTGACCAATCAGCTGAGCAACTTCTCTTGGGTATTCCTGTGCCCAGTACCTGAGCAATGAAACACTAAACTGGTTTCCAGGCCTCTTTTCAGAGCATTCCATAGAAAGGACTGGGGTTAGTAGATCTGTGGATGGACTAAAAGAAAACAAAAACAAAACATCAAAGAGCTCTCAGAGTCTATTTCTAAATGCAAAGGCCTTTGCCTGATTCAATTCTCACTGAAGTAAGTCATTTGAAATTCAAGAACTGAAACAAAATGTATTCCTTGCCCTGTTTCTATGTGCTGTTGACAGGTGCTGTTGCGCTTTGTCAGCAAAGAGCTTGAAACAAGGAGCGTGGTGCTTGATGGTTAGGTACCTTACATAGCAAGCGTTAGTAATGTACTTATAGCCAGAGTTCTTGTACAAATACTCAGCATTCTGGCTACGTAAAAATTGGGTCTAGGGCAAAACATATCGACAAAGCTACCTCCGACTCTGGCTTTTTTTTGCTCTTGCCCATAGTTTTGTGCAAGCAGACCTTACTTGTTCACACTTTACTGTGGAAATGCTTGTTATACAGGTTAATGGTTAGGTTGTGTTCCGATTTTCAAGTGCTATATACAGGCCCACAACACCATGGAGACCCACTCTGATGGGCACCTCACTCCAGTCAAGGAGGAACTCTTAGGAATGAGGCAGTTATTGTTTAACTGCTGTTACGAAGTTCTTTATTTTTTAATCGTCTTAATCCATTGGCTGTCAAAAGCACTGTTAAAATGGAAAAAAAATGTATTTTCTGTTCTGTTCATTGCTTTTAAAATACATGTATCAATATTTAGCCAAAGCTGTAACAAGAAGTGCTAGCAAACCGGGACATTAATTAATAACTTTTTTGTTTAAGAGGAAATGAAGTAAAACTGCTTTTTGAACCAAAAAAAGATTCTCTATTTAAAAAAAAGTGACATTCCCCATGTTATATGCCTTACATGTATAATGCGATTTGTGTCAAGTTTTAAAAGGTCGAGTCCAATCGTGAAAAACTTTCCATTTTTTAGGCGATTTGTTCCTCAAACTCAGAGAAATAATCAAGTACAAGTTTTCCGTTTTTTGCTGCATCAGCCTTTTCTTACTATCCAGTCCTATTTTGTTTTGTGGTTTACAGTACTACGCCTCTTTTACTACCTTTTTTTCTTTCTAAGCGTACTAGTGCTTCAAGAAACAAGAACAACAATACTTACATTTACAGTTCTCACTCTGTTGTGCACCTGATCATTAATGACATAACAGACTAAAAAGACTTACGCAACACTTTTCATGAGGATAAGTAAGTTTGATAACGCCTCTGCATGCTGATCTTGCTTCAGTGAAGGAAGAATGTTAACAAAAGACTCCAACAATACATCTTCAGCTTGTATCAAGTGCCACACACACTGTTGCTCAAAAGATTCCCATTCTAGAGTGCTTTCTGGATACAAATGAAACCAGCAAATAATTAAGAATAACACATTAATTTTATAATACCCACTAGCAGACTCAAACGTACCAATTTACAAAAACAAGAAATTAACTAAGCCTTTTCCTAGAAATGTGTAAAGAAGTTGCAAAATGTGTGCTTTATTACAAGGGTTCAATTATTTTTAACTCTTACATTTTTAGTGTTTTAAGCATTTAGATGAAAAAAAAGTTAAAATAATAAGAGTACCTGGCTGCCCGAAATAACCTTAATGGGGTAATAAGACTGGGCAGCCATCCTTAGTGAATTAAAGTAATTATTTATTTGGGCCAAATAAGAAGAGAAAATAAGAAAAAGACATGCAAGAGTACATACACACACAAAGACTAATTATCCATACAGATGTAGTGAAAAAAAGTTGGATGAATATTCACCAATGTTCACTGAACCGGAGGCAAATAATTGTTTTCGTATAATTTTCAGAGGTGAATATCAAGGACTACAAAATAACGGACTAAAAGATAAAAACACAGATGCTATATTATTGTTCATTCGCATACACATGAAGCTGTAGTTTTGTACATGTACATCGATTGTGAATCAATTTACTCATCGAATTCGGTAGTAAAACAAACAAGCAAGACACTATGAAAAATAAATTCATTCAGTACCCAGTACTCAGCTCGGAGGATTACATTGCTGATGAACACCAGATCTTCTTCAGTCATCTGAAAATTGCTGTTATAAGCCTCTCCTTCCAGGGTGAGATGAAATTCAAAAACTCTGCTTGCCCTTTGGGCAAGCTGTAATTTCATCTTACTAGCCAAATCTCTGGGGAGCTAGCCCGAAATTATTTTATTAAAAATAACGATAATTAAACCAATTTAATATGCAAAAATTATGTTAATAAATAATACAGAGCTTAGATGAACTAATTCTCAGACTTTGATTTGTACAATAAAACACTTAGAACACTTGATGAGTGATTCTAGAAACTTTCCATACCCCCACAGAGTTTTTTCCCCAGTTTGACCCCACCTCCTAGGATTTTCCGTTCCAGGGAGCTTCACGGCACTCCCCCCCATCTGCTGAAATTTCCCTGATTTTTCTATTTGGGTGCCGCTACCCCGTGGAAATTCCATGTCCATAAATAACAGGACTTAAGTCATTTATTTTAATCTCCTAGGTACTGCTATAAAACTTAGCTGCAGCTATTCATGGTTATATTGTAGACGAAGATGCAAGGTGACATATTTTTTCACAAACAATTGTTAACCTTGATATGGTCACACAACATACGCTATTGAACAATTGCGGGCTACGGGTTGATGGCCCGTGAGGCGAAGCCGAATGGGCTATTGACCCATGGCCATTAAGGGCGAAGGGTCTAATTGTTTTAGTATCACCCAACTAGTCGGACAGAAAAGGCAATAATAAATTTAGCAAATGCAAGTTGAAGAAATATTTATTTGGGAATAAACCGAAAGAAAGCGTCATGCTTGATTGCGCCAATTTCGCTACTCGAGGACTATTGCTAATAGTCCTCTAGAAGTGTAGCCAATTAAAATGCAGGATTTGCATTAGTCCACTAGTTAGGTGATACTAATTTATCGTACATTATTTATGGGGAAGTTTACTAGGTCAGGATCAAAGCTGCTGGGTAATGAAAGATTAAGGCTCTGAGATTTAATTTTCCAAAAAATGACCATGGAAAATTCTAGACATAAATTCATGTCATGTTAAAAATGAGTTTGAACTACAGTGAAACCTGTATTAAGCAGACACCCTTAGGACCCTCACTAGTATCCGCTTAGAAAGCAGGTTCCAACAATTATTATTTTGTGCAATAATAGTTAATTGTTAACCCTTTTGTAGCTCAGGGTAACACAGTGTAAGATCAAAGACTGCTCATAGCACAATGTCTAGTCAGTCAATGTGTCAATCTTGAATAATCTACTTAGTTTTAAAACGACAGTACTGAACAATTTTAAAGGAGTCTGAGCTGAGCTTTCAGAAGTCAAAAGCTCTTGAAGTTTCTGCTTATTGCAGGTTTTGTGCAACTAAATGGCTTAATACATGTATTGGTGTCCGTGTCTGTTTAACAAAGGTGTCCGCTGAATGCAGGTTTATTTTACAGTAAATGCAAAAAAAAAAATTTAGGACTCAAGCTGATGTCCACTTAATAGAGGGCATCAGCTTAATATGGGGTCTGCTTAATACAGGTTTCACTGTAACAACTGACTCAAAGGAGCTTCATTCACAAATGGCATAACAGCTGACTTTTTCTTCATTCAAAGAAGTTTTCATAAGTGAATCTAAGAAAGTACTGAAAATTCAAGCTCTTTTAAAAAACCCAGTCGAAGTTTTAATCTATGCATAGTCAAAACAACATGTCGAATTACTTTACACATGCAGTTATAGCGGGAAAGAAAAGTTGTCACCCAACATGTTTTTCAAAACAGCTGTTTCCAAATATCACTGAAATTTTCTTTCAAAAAAAGAAGACGTTAATAAAGTCATATGCTTTGTCTTTGTAGTTTGTAAATGATAATAAATTCATTTTCTGCCTTAATGTTTTTAATTTGTCACAGGTTTCAATCATGTCGTACTATAAATAATCAAATGAAATCTTGACTAACACTCCAGTGCTCTTACATGTAATAATACTCTTGATCAATAACGATTTCCTAAAACATAAGCAGGCGAATATTAACGTTAAAAGCCGACATTTCGAGGTCATTGTGACACCATTCTCAAGGCAAAGTTGATAAATAATGCAAAGATTTGATCTCTATACAGTCTCTACAAATTAGCATAATAACAAAGGATCACAAGTTCTTCAAGTGAATACCTTTGCACGAATCGAGTCCATTTGCATGTTTAGGGATGGCTTAAGTTTTCTCATAAAAACTATCTCCTCAGTTAGGCAATCAAATTTGTTAGAACATTTAGTAAGCACGTGAAATTGTTCTCAAATTTGTAGTATGTTTGAAATTGTAAGTCCAGTTTATTATTTGTAACCATT
>Ga0126338_10001160_pt1 | contig 16562 bp, 7 predicted proteins | sample OrbCmetagenome_2_FD_92529 | JGI IMG/M metagenome (GOLD analysis project Ga0126338, IMG submission 92529) | Coral microbial communities from Petempiche,Puerto Morelos, Mexico - Orbicella C C metagenome | ecosystem: Host-associated > Invertebrates > Cnidaria > Coral | place: Petempiche,Puerto... | reverse complement strand
TCAATTCGATCTTTAATCAATTTTAGTTCACGCAAATATTATGGTCCTAGGAAGCATTCGTATGAAGCTCAAGGCGGAATCTCACGCCTTTTTTCCGAGCTCCTTGTTCACGTATTTCAAAGCGATGACTAAAATTGAAAATGAACTGATATATTTAGGAATAGTTTCAAGGTCTATAAAGGACCGACGTAGTGAAACTAGAAAAGAATATTGACTCATGATGACATGCTCAGTGCTCGCATGGAAGAAAACATTTTTTCACTGAAATCAGTGTGTACATTAGTGCATTAGTACTAGATAAAAGGAAGCCGTGTTGATCTGAACAGTGTACCTAGCTTCAACTTGATACCTTCGGAGAAGAAAGAGGAAATTAAGAGAAAATGTAACAGTAAACGGCTAGAGTCAAAGTAAATTACACATGACTGATCGAAAGTGGATCTATCCGTATCGAAACTTTTACATTTACAAGAAATAAGAAATAAGAAATGAAAAAGTTTCCGTTTATTGAAACACGATGACTTGAAAGTCTTAGAGTAAGGCTATGATTCAGCCGGTATTGTCGAACGGAGGCATGCAAAAAATAATAGTCGATATGTGCTGAAAATCGATATCAGTGACAAACATTCTCGCTCTGGTTATCACTCTGCTGCAGTGTATAACAAAGTTGGAAATATTTCAGGCCTAATACATTACTCCTATAATCAGACTACTGAACCTGTTTCAAAGTATAGTTTGACAGAAACTCAAGATGTCATTTATTTAAGACCGTCTCTGACAATGCTGGAAAATGAAAATATAAGACATATAAGGCCCTTGATGGACAATTTTCCTTTATTAGTGTCACGTGGCTGTATATGGAAACATATTGACCTTATGAAAAGAAGTAAGGTACTTAAAATCTGTCCGTTCACTGTGCCGGTTTTCTGTGATATCAATCACGGGAGAGAAACTTCACAATCGGTCATCAGTTCCCGTATCGCATGCGCTATTATTTTTTTCAGACTTAATTCTCGTTGATTGATCCTGATTTGGTTTACTTAAAAAACGCTGTAGTATTTTTTCAATGATTATTTCCCATTTAAATCGGTCTTTCTTTGGCGGTTTTCCTGAAATTGATCTTTAAGCGCAAGCAATTGATCCGACGAATGACATAATGGCTTTTCGGGAAGGTTGCGCCGAGTCATTACGATCTCATATTTTGCCGACAAAAGCTTGAATTATGGGTTGTCTGGCAACAAATGGGTTTTTCCTTTAGATGTGCCGGAGTTAATAGCCGTGCAATACGGGGCTGTATTTACTCCAGGCTCACTTTCATTACTGTTATTATCACTATTCACGAATTCGGAAGGACTGATTGCACGACAGTCTAAGCTGAATTCAGTAGTTTAATACTCTAGCATGTCACATGTTGAACACAGATTGAATTCCATGTTTGTTATTTGGAGAATCTACCGACAGTTAAAAAACCCTCCGTACTTTAACAAAGTATACAGCATGCTTTTCATCCCAACGAGAAGCAAAGAAGCGCTTACTTAAATATGTTTTAAGGACCGGAAGGCGATATTTTCATCAAATAAGTCTGCCTTTTAACATTTTGAGTAGGGAAATGAAAAAGATCTCAACTACACTGAAAAGATGAGTGAAGTCTGTGTTTTGAGCACGAAGAACTTCTGGAATAAACAGATGGCAATTTAAGTAAAAAAAAGTTGTTATAACTGACTGTGATTGAATCAGCCGTCAGTCCTCCGTACCGCGTCTGTAATGATTTCATCTACAGTTGAGAAATCATCTTTTAACACTATCCTGTGAAGATCAAACTCGCTAAAGAACTAGTCAATAAATTTTCAAACTTCGTCGGTTGAGATTCTTGTTTAAGAAATAAATCTGAAGTAGCTGTGATAGAATATTCTCATCAGTTTACGTGAAAAGAGCAATTCACTGAAGTGATTATTACTGACCTTAAACCTCAACTTATTTCCTACCTGCGTTGACGTCTATATATAAATATTAAAGATCTTCGCCTGTTTTGAATCACTTATTCAACACTTACCTTTGATTGACCTTAGTTGTGGCGGTATATCTTTATTGGACACTAAAATGACAACTTCTGGCATGTTGGTCTACCGTGCATGGACCAACATTTAAGCACACCAGCTCATTGATATTGGACAAAGTTTTCTTAATGATGTGAAATTGCACGATAAAGAGGCTTGTGACGTCAAGATAAACTTGTGCGTTGTTGCAGTTTTCAATTGAATCCAAAATTATATATATATATTTTTAATTCATTCATTCAGTCATTCATTTAAGTCAATGCGTTCAATATGAATGGCTGTCATTTCAAATATTTGAAAGCTCGTTCTCAACCGGAAATCTAGTGTCCTAATGATGCGGTTATCGCCGTAAACCTCTTTAGAAAAGTGTAGTATTATATATGCAATTGCAGGACATTTTTATGGCAATTTCAACTTTCATTGGCGACGCCATTAAAGAGCGATCACATGCTTCAAATGTACGCTCTGAAAATGATAAAGGGTAATAAATCAAAACGCGCGACTTGACAAAGTTCAATCTTGCCCCTAAGGTTTCACAGTATAATTTTGCACTTTTCTGGGAAGCTGTTGGAAAACAATATTGTTATGGCCTTGGGGATAGCGCAATTTCTTTCTTTTTTACAAAATCGCCTTAAATCCTGTAACTGAATACTCTAAATTACCTTTTATCACCTTTGAATAGCGGCAAATATATAAATTAAAAAATTGTTTTCGTTAGGTTAAAATTAAAATCCTTTTTCATACGTTAAACAACTCTTTTGATGGAAATTAAAAGACATTGAATGATTTGCCTAGAAATCACGCTTTTAGTCTGAATCACAGGTTATCTTACAAGCACGAGGTAAATAAGTAAGTCTCTAAGCTTCAATACTAGAGGGACCAATGTGCCGGGAGATAAATATCGGTAACACACGGCTTCACTGAAAGCCATGCAGCTGATAACTTGCTTATCAACCTGAATTTTCACAATAGCCAAGTTAAAGTGATCAGTGATAAATTATCTCAGTTATGACATACTTGTGCGGGCTTCCGGCGCATAAATGGAATTGCGTTTTAATGTTTTTCCTTCTACCTTTTGTATATAGCTGGTCACTTGGGACTCGCTGTCGACTAAAGTTGCCAGTTGTCGCTTTAACTTCCCGCCTTTGTTTTCCATTGGCAAAAGCAATTCTCGTTGGACATGATATAATGCTTAAAATTGTTCCCTTCGCCTCATAAATGGAATAGGAGTTTTCTTAATCTAAACAATTTGCCCATTCTTAGTGTGGAAGCGAACCTGGGAAGCCGTGCAAATATCTTTATCTGTTTTTATTTACAAGAGCATTTTTAAAAGCACATGTTTTACGAGCGAAAAATATTGACTCTAAATTCAAAGAAATCTCAGCGGGAATTTAAAGTTTGGTTTATCATAAGTTAATCATCACTACGAAACAAAAGAGTTTAAAAATTAGCTTCGGAAATCACCCCCTTTAATATCCTCTGATCTGGCAGAGACCTGCTGGATATCGGAGCTTTTACATAAAAGCAGCTTTTTCTTCAAGGAAGCTCAAATAAAAAGAAAGAAAATAAATCTAATAACTTTATCTGAACAAGGCAATTTAAGAATTCTTTTTATTTCCAATTTACCATTAACTTAGCAGAGTTCCGGACTCCTTGCAGTAAATTAAATCATGCGATAAGTAAATCGAAATTTTCTTTTGTAATTGAGATAGGCGTTCAGAGAACTTCATTGTACAAAGTGAATGCTGTCAGTTGAATAGTCAGAAGATGAGACAATTTAGTTGAGCCACAAGAAAAAAAACTCACGAAAGACAATAACGATTTTAAAAAAGCCGTGTTCACTTCGTCATGTTTGCCTCTAGATTAAACCTCCTTCCATACATATCTCGTGTTTCAGAGGGGTAATTCTAAATAAACTGCACCTGACAGGAATAAATCCCGTATTTCTTCTATGATATACTTAGAGAACGTTCTCAAATTGACCGATTCTGGAAATACATCGAGAAAACTTTAGTTTATTGGAAATTTCTAAATTTCTAGGTTTTCTGAAACAAGCAACAGGGTTTACACTGAAATATATTTATTGTAAGCATCGGGGTGTTTTTTTATTTCCACGGGCCAATATCGTCCGTTATAATAATCCTTTTTCGAAAGTTATTTAACGCTTGACATGAATGTACGATATTAATTAAGATGTCAGCGTAAATTTCTTCTTCTCTTAATGTTTACTGACGTGTTTTAAAATATCCCTCTCCCGTCCTTATCCCTTAGTTGATAAGGCTTGCTTGGTTAAATTGATTTGTCCGACGTATTTGAACAAGAAAATTTCTCGCCTTCAAATAAAATTTTTTCTTCTTTGGTCAGAAAACCCTGACCTCGATGACAATTGTTCATGATTTCAATTTTGAAGCACCAAAAGTATATAACTTAGACTGAGGCTGGACAACTTGGCCAAGGAGTTATCGAGACTGTTTATCGCAGTACGTGTGAGGTTTTCACGCGAAGAGCGTACTAGAAGTGCATAGTTGACAGACTGGAGACTTGCAAAGATCTTGAGTTGATGGGTAAAATTCTTGTTTTCAGAATGGCATAAATGTTTAGTTTCTTAGGAGATTTGTACAAATGAAATCATTTGGCTCGCTATTCTTCTTATCATGTGTAACATGACAAGGGTTAAGATTACAGCCGTTGTGAAGTCTAACAGCTGAAGGTACAAAGTCGCCCAAACCCGGCGCACATCTCTTCCTTGACTGAGATCTTGTCCGCTTCGACAAGTCAGCTGGTAAACATTACAACGGCGCCAAAGGTTCTTTATCAACTCGCTATTTATGTCAAGGAGAGTAAATTTTTCTTTTCGTCTGTCGTTTGCGGTTGAAAACGACTCATTGTCCTTACTGTACAAAGACAAATCTCATACAGTATTACTAAACTGAAAGTAGCATGGATTAAAATTAGCAAACATGTCTTGCAGCCCGCTCTCTGAATTTACACGATTACTAAGATAGAATAGTTTATTGTGCGACCAGTGATACACGGCTTTGAAGGAAAATCAAACTATAAAGTGCAGAAAATCTTTACTGTTTTATTAATTTATGACAAGTAGATTAAAAGAAAAACTTATATACTTACCATAAAGGAATTTAAAGGTTTGAGAAGCATCTCAGCGAAGCGTGTCAAGGCCCAGCGCAGGGTAACACTTCATAAAACCCTCCAGGTACAATGCTAACCTAGAATCATTTAAACCCAGCGATAATTTATTAATCCATAATTGCAAGTCATAAATCTAACCAAAGGCTATATCGTTGTGATTAATGAAACTGCTCTGTAGTCCATTTGACTTCTAATTCCGGAAATTAAAATCTGCCCACAAGGGAAAGAAATATAATTTTGAAAACCTGAGAGAAACTTTGACATGATGAACTCTTGGCTTGATAAGCTGATATTCATTTAGTTTTTTATTGAAAAGCAATTGGCTAATGATTTATACAGTCACTATTTCAAATATATAATTCTCAAACAAGGCTTTTTGTATATGTTTTCACTTTCATCTCGACGGCAATCTGCTCTGCGTCAAATGCACGGAACTTAGTGCAACGTTCAGAGCTTCTTGCTAAATAACAATTCGCTAAGTAATAACAAAATAAAAACACAGCGATGGGGATCCTTATGTACACAACATTTAACAAAAACAAAATGGTATACATGATGGGCTTAAAAACCGCTGTTTTAGTGACTTTTGATCGCAAATCTGGATCATTATCCTCGCCCTTCATCGAAAACTATGAAGAAGGGAGGGAAAAAATCTAAAGAGCCACTAAAAAAGGCGCGGTTTATACTATTTTCAGTCACTCCATTGCGCGGTAAACGACAGTACAATGGAATAAAGATGTTTTGAGAATCGATAAAGTTTTGAGCCATATTATTTAACCGAATAAGTAATCTTGGATTAAGAAATTCCACCTTTTTTTATTAAACGAAAGGCAATGCAAAAATACAATGATTATAAAATGAAAATGTTTTGAGCTGAACACTCAGGTTACTTCTAACCTTCTATTTTCAGAAGGAAGGTTCACAAGATTGAAGGTATATACGGACTGAATAAAATTTCAACAGTGTTTCGAGAAAAGCTGGGCATTAAATTGAACTCTTAATTACCAGAAAAATTCACACAAAAAAAGGAAGCCTAGTGTTAATTTAAGGCTGTTTTCTCTATTTGACTTGAACAAATATTAATATTGTTCATCAAAGTTTAATACTCTTTCATCTTGATTAGGGCAAAGTTTATTATTTAACAAGCAAGACAAATCTAAAACCTGCTCATATTAGTTCACATATTTGATGTCGCGTAGAAAATGAGTTCTGTCTTCTTTAAGAGGGAAATTCGTTCTTGAGTAAAAAGTGGAAACAGATAAGAAGCCAATCTATAGTCAGCTAAAATGCCAGGAAATATTGGATTTTAACTTACTAATGCATTACGTGCGAACGAAACAAATCCATTTAATTTAAAGAAATGTTTGCTCATCTAATTTAGATGTTATTGTTCATGTTAAAGTAAATTCACTGTTATCTTCCTGAAAAATGTTAAGATGCCTAAAAGCCAAAAATCTTGCGATTAGAGTTAGTTATGTGGTCTCTTCCTAGGATCGTGCGCAGTGTTCTACGACAATATTATAATTAATTTTCCGGCCCTTTTTTTTTCAATTTAATATGCTTTTTTTAACAGCTGCATATCGCGGCGAAGGCAAAATGAAAGTTCACCCGAGTCGAGTCAGACGACTCGTTTAGTTTTAATTGATTTAGTAATCGTTCAATTCACGGTTTCAAACGATAAACCGAGTTAAAGTGCATCAGGTTATGCAGGCCATGAGGACATACGGAATGTCTGGGCCCAGAGGAAATCGATTAAGATTTTAGCGATGTTATCCAGTTTGTTGACAGAAAAGCTAACATTTTGCGATGCAATATAACTTGAAGATTTTTAAGTTTCTATTTGTACTAATTATCATTTTTTTTTCTCCATGTGTAATTCATCTGTTAAACCTTTCGTTTCGCATCGTTCTTCTGAAACTGCATGAGTAAGTATACGTTGTAAAAGCAGAAAAATAATAAAAAAGTAAGAATCAAGTTTGAGATAATACTGAACTTATGGATAATATATCACCGGTTTACTTTCTAAAAAAATGATAAACAAATTGAAGCTGGTTTTAATGGCAGATGCAAAAGGCTTTTAGCCGCTAACGGACTTTTCCATTATCTAATTCCAGTCACGATTCATTGCAATAAACAAAACAAGAAGAAATCCGCACAGAAAGTGCCACATTTGAAAACGTCGCGCCTAATCAATAAAATCTTCCCCCAAAGAATCACCTCTAACAATGGGAACACCCCATATAGTCATATCAGTGCGCCATTATATCTATTACTTTGCGCTTCAAAATTTAATGAATTTAACTCACAAAGAATTAATAAAGTAGTCGCGAATTTTCAAGTGAGAGTTTAAAGTGCTGTCAGGCAAACTGTAAGAAAATTTCCGTTTCGCGGGGCGGAACTTTTGTTCAAATCTTAACTTAGAGGAGGACTGAATCAAGGGCTGTAATGATCCATTATTTTGGAAAACCATGAGTTCACTTAAGAGCGTGTGTGATTATAAGTTGAGCATCGCCGTGTTTTGAGAAGCTGTTGTTGAACCACAATGACGTATTCAATATCTGAAAAGTAAACAACGGGCAATATCAACGAGATTCAACTTTGCATAAAACATATCAAAGGAAGTAAACTTGACGATAAATGAAATTAAAGGTACCGGAATTCAAAATAACGCAAGCTAAGATGTACTTCTATTGAATAATCGAATTTTCTTTAAGGGGAACATTTATGAAAACAAGGATGCGATAGTGAAAAGCTTTTTGTGTGTTATTGACAAAGTAATAAGCTGCGTCTCGGTCACCCACTCCATGATATGGATTAATAAGTGTGTTATCAACTGGCCTATATTAACCATTCCTCGCCGGGAATCTTTTCAAAAACATTAAAAACAAAACTAGGAAATAGAAGTGACATCCGAGTGAAACAGAGGGTGCTTGATTGAAAAGTAACAATACGTATAATAGTATATAATAAGAGACCAACGTAGAAGAGTCTAACAGCGAACTGAAGGCTAACCGCTTATAAGCCAGAGTCCTCTCTCTCACAATAAACAAAACCCTGACTGACAAGTCACGGATTATTCAGCAATGGACAAATTCGATCCGAATGAAAGCACGGCCGAGCCACTCAGGTATTTCTGAAAGTTCTCATTTTTACTTTTGATGTTTTTGAAGAAGAAAACGATTAGAATTAATTATTTACTGACTCCTCTTTATAATGATTTAAGGCGATGCCAACAATTTTAACGGGACCTTACCGATAGAAATCTGTTTATAAAAGCTACCTACCATTAACAAACTGTACTCTCTTGCAACTTTCTGCTATCGAAAAGCAACATTTTCTTTATGTACTTGTAATCTTTACACCTCGGACTTATTTAGTAGGTACGAGGCAACCCACGAACTTTAAGTTTATCTGTTTATTTCATTAGACAGCGTTAAAAACTGCTCAACGATCAATATTTGATAATTGAGATAGAAGTGATGTTTGTGATGTCAGAAGCGCATACACACGTGGTGAGAGATAAGCTTCCCGGTTCAAGTTTTTCCTTTGGACCTGCCGAAGAAGCTCAGTCAAGGGTAGATTGAGTCACTGTGTCCACGTACAAAATTACCTTTAAACTGAAAGAAACCTGAAACCAGTAGTTTACTAAGCAAAAAACACCATGGAGGTAATAATAAACATAAAAGAACAAGGATGGTTAAGAATTGAGATTAGGGCGGACTTGGCTAAACTCTTCAAGAGCAAACTGTGGCATAGCTCCTTTAACCCTTCCAGATAAGTTGGGAAAGTGGAATGTGACGTTATTTATGAAGAAATATCGCTACTTATCGCAAGCTGCAAGGTGTGGCTCTTTGCGTTCCGAAATCCACCAACTGCGAAAAACAGACTGAGGGCTTCTTTAATTCTGTTCTTTTACTGAACTGTAAAATTACAGTAAAATTATACAGATTCCAGTTGAATCATGAAAACGTTTAAGATTTTTTTGCTTCGATATCCATGCCAATTTCTGCAGGCCCAGAACTTTACGCAAAACTGGTTATAATTTGAGGCTGGTATGCATTTGAAGCGGGTTTGTCTTAGCATATTCGCTACATGTTAGCAATGAAATCAGTGATGACGAGAAAATAATTTTCAGTTTTCACTTCCCAATTTGGCAAATCCTATGGCTTCACAACGAACGACTTCTTAGACGTTCAACTTTGAGTGGAGTTTTATTTTCGCGTGAAATCTGCGGAGTGAGTGGTAAGCATTTTGGGACATAAACGTATTTATGTCTGACCTCCGCAGACGGGCGAATAATCCAGTATTTAAACCGATTAGTTATTCCCTCTTCATTCCATTCACTTCTTTCAGCGTAAGTTCCGAAAATTCATTAGCTCATCGTTGATAGTGTCCCTTATAATCACTTTAACAACAGCTTGTTGATGCTTTTTCGTGTTTTCACTGCATGCTGTGTCCTATACATTTTATGGCATATTGCAAGTTTTTTTCAAATTTTGATCACTTTTGATCACTGATTAAGGTTACTCATCAACGAGTGCTTTGATATGGTAGGTCACAGTTACAATTTGACCTTCATATTACTACTTTTATTCACAACTCTTCAATTTCTCTGCTTGCACCCAATCGAACCCTAGATTGCTTCAGAAAAAGTCGTCTAATGACTTTGCTTTTCGTCAAACGATTTCATCTGTCCTTTATTCATGCCTTACAGGCACGCAGAACTTAGTTTTACGTATATATGCCGCCTCATTCAATTAATCCCCCACCCTATTTCGGCCTTTGATATTCAAACAGTAACACAATCGTGATAAATTTTAATCGGGTTACAATTTGAACAAAGACGGAACTTCAGAAACACTCAATCCCTTGTTTACCATGGAAATACAGGTTTACAAGTTTACTGCATAATATTCAGCTAGATTACAAGACTAACATCACACTTTACTCGCAAAAGATTGAACATAATAATAAAAGTACTCATCTAAGGCAAGGTGAAGTGAAGAATAAATGGCATGACTCAGAACGAATTACCTCACAAGGAGGGCAGGCACACATATAAACCATCTGCCTATGACAATAAGCAAAACATGTGTACCCAAACAATTAAACTCTTTTTCGAAAACAGCTTAATTAAAGGTACACTAGTATTAGTTTACAACAAATATCCACTCTGCAAAGAAACCTTTCTTGTTAAGTGTATTTGTTTACATTGAAAGAAAAGGGTAATTAATGTTTTGGCTCTTTTCCATTCAGTTTCTTTCGTTTAGTCGTCCAATCAATACCTTTAGACTCCAAACTGGACGTGGAAACAAATCACAAATACTGGCAACCTCACTTGTCGTTCTCGATTCTCGAGTCAATAACATGCGTATTATGGTATTCACCGGGTGACCGGTGCATTAACTGTCTAGTATTCTTTTCTTATTTCACACGAATTTGTTTACTTTATCCGACCTCCAGCTGGCGGTGTTTGAGCTCGTTGTAAATTCATAAAGCCATGACAATACTTGAGCTTTGAATTGCGAAAGGTTTTGTTCTGTTGATGACTTAAACAAATACCTGAGAAGGTATTTGCATTTTCCTTTCATTTCTCCATTTATCCCGTTTGTCTTAATGTTGTCCTAACTCGCTTACAGTGTTAAGAGAAGCTAAAAGCGCCGCCTTCTATTTATTTCTTACGACAAGTCTCTGCTCGTAGCTGATTACGCTTGCTTCAGACTAAGGCACCGTTTCAGCTCCAGCGCTTTTCTTGTTAATGATTTAATTTCCTGTACTTGTCTTCGAATAATAACTTCTTTGCAAACGCTTCCTTTGTGGCAAACAATGCAAATCACTGAGCCGGTTTCTAGTCACATGGAAGACTAAAAACGTAAAAAATGTTGACAAAGAAAATTCTCAAAACCTCATACATCAGAACATTTCGTCCTTTTCGCAGTAATTATTTACAATACGAGCAATTTCCTCAATGGACAATAAAACCAATACAGCGGTTTTTTTCAACTTCGTGCCAACCACGCTTCCAGATTTCCGAAGAGCTTAAAGTTGCCCTCTAGGAAACCACAATGGCGGTATTTATACAAGACATTCATAATATTTGAATTGTATAGTACTTCATTGTTTAAAGGCTATTGAACTCTTGTGCGGTTTAAATCACAGGCACCGACACAGCCAAGCTCATTAACGTCAAATATCCAAAACTAACACGCTTGTTGTAGCGAGTGTGACACAAGGAAAGGAGTTTTGTAGATATTATCTCCCTCTGAGGTTTGCAGATTGTTCCTAATTGCCCCGGTTATTAGCATTGTTGTTAACTCGGTAAAACATTTACCGCCTTATCGCCAGAGAAAGCGTTCGGCAAATGGCAAACCTTAACGATTATTTCAAAGAATATTTCACTGATAAGACAGGGGTACGGACTAATTATGTAAAAAACGCACTGTGTAAACAGCGGCGTCTCGCTTTCAACGAAATAAACGACGGAGGGCATTTTCAAACTTCTAGCTTCGAAGAACGTGTCCTTTTCCTTAAATGGGCATTTTTTTGGCGACATTTTGCACTAAGCTGTTCCCCGAACGAACTGATTGGATTTGTCTTTGATTAATTTCCAAAACATACTCGTTAACAAAACAAATTTGGGTAAAGATACTTTAGATGTAGATATGTTCTACGTTGATTGAATTGCAATTATTAAGTGAGCTGTTTAGGCCATCAATTTTCTTTAAGAGGACATGTAAGAGAGCAGTTTAGCTTTTGGTAACAGCAGGCTATTTATAACACGGCTCACGTGAAAAATATTCATGGACCTATCCGGTCACTCTGTCTGTAATGATAAACAAGAGAAAAATATTTGGATGTTCGTCTACACAATAGTTTACCTTCAGAGAAAACTGGACGTTTTTTTGGAAATTCATTGTTTTAGTCGCCGAATTAATCACGGAAAGATTTCAAAGATGGGCAGACTATTAGTTCAGAAACAATACACGAACAGGGATTTTCCAGTCGTCATTTTGTTGGCACGGAAATCTAAATGTTTCTTTAGCAAGTCATTTTGTCGGCAAGATCACAGCAGTCTTGCTCCATGCGTCAGTCAAAGAACTGGAACCAATGAGTGGGTCGCCTTTCTCAAAATGTGTGCCTTTGTTCGCCCGACCCCTCCTTAAGTTAAGCGCTAAGGTGTTTTCCGATCCCATTCAGGGGTTTTCGGTTCCGTTTAGCACCAAATTCATTGCACCCTAAGCGAGGTTTCATGTTTCACCAGAGCAATTATTCTGAAGTGGGTTTTCTGCCCTAAGTGAGCATTAGGTGCTAATCGCTATCACAACTCATCGCCACTTGAGGTTGTCAAATCATTCAATTAATTTGGATGACAATTATGCGTGCACGCAGCAATCAAAACAAGCTCGGCGACCGACGGTGACTTCTATTGTACCGCGGCACATCACTTTAGTATAGACACCGAATTTAATCCACCTCCAATAGCGTTACCAAAGGTTTCGTAACTCGGTGCGCGCTTACCAGCGAACGGCCCAAAACAAGTCTCCGCTGTGCATTTGTAAAGCGCAGCGCGTTCATAGCTTAGCAGGATGCAAGGCAGTGATCGGTTTTCTATAAATTCTCTCATCGATACCAGGAGTAGAGGCAGCTTGAGCAGTGACGCAGAGGACGCACAAGACATTTCTGGCCCTGAAGACGACTCTGCTCAGGAAACAAGACACTTGGTGACATCATTTACTGTCAAAGACATTTTGGACCCTCACAAGTTTAACGCTCCGAAAAGGCGGCCAAGCGAAAGCGATTCAGAGACTGAAAGCCCAAGTAACGAGGAACCTAGAAATAATTCACCATGGCATCCTTGGATGGCAACTACCAGATTTAACCGTACGCAAAAATCGAGCGGTGAGTACTTAGTTCATTGTGATAAATCAGTTGAATGTAGTGGAGAAACGTTTTCCCTTCGTTCTGTCGCGTTTGATTTACCTTAACTTAAATCACTGGTCTATGAAGAACAGATTGAATTTCTATCTTCACAGTACTTTTGATGCAAAGGTCTTACTGTGTAACACGCCTGAAAGCGATTAAAGTAGAAACCAAATCACACCCGGCATCGTTTCATTTATTCTCACTTGTGATCACTGAGCTCACATTAACAGCCATTTAGCTTAAAAGCTTTACCACTGCAGCAATTAATTCTCTATAAAATGTATTTCAGAACTATTCCTAGATTTACTGATGTTCGTCCCGTTTAAATAATTTATTGTTGATAATCTGTCTTCTCGTACAACGACGCCGACAGTAGAGTCTGCAAGAATATCTCCTCAAACGAGATCAGTTAACCACTTCATTAAAATGTCTGTTATCTAAAACGCAGACGATTACTCGTCGATCATTATGTATGAACTCTTAAATTCTCTTCGTACAGAATCTGAAAAATGCACGGAAAAGGACAAGATTGATCACGAATCGTCCAACCATCAAGAGAATGAGGAATGTAAGTTGACGACGGCACCCAAATCAAAGCGAAAGCGAAGCGGCTCAGAACGATCAAAGGAAGGAAAACCACGGCGCGCACGGACTGCTTTCACGTACGAACAACTCGTTGCTCTAGAAAATAAGTTTAAGAGCACAAGATATCTATCTGTATGCGAAAGACTTAACTTGGCTCTCTCGCTGAGTCTGACAGAGACACAAGTGAAAATTTGGTTTCAGAACAGGCGGACAAAATGGAAGAAACAAAACCCAGGCGTTGATGTTACCGCGCCGCCGCGGCCGACGACTTTGCCGCACGCTCCTTCTCTGGCCGGTTACGGAACAGGGATTCTGTGTACGTCGCAATGTCCAACGCAAATACACCACTATCCACATTATCCTCCACCCACATCAGCTCATGCTTTGCAGTGCATCATCAGACCGCATCCAACGTACGGACATTTGTAGATACGGCGGTAAATGAAGAAGCATGTCGAAGAAGCCTTGTTGCAACATAGGCAGAGGAAAACTCCATAGGAACTTTGTATAGAAAGAGACGAAGATGTATTTATGTTTGAAATCAGTATGATGCCTGATTTTCCATACAAGTATGCTTGAGGCACGCTTTTGTTGGGAGTGGAAGAAATTGATTTATGCTGTGTCCTTAATGTAAACTCACAACTGACTATACCAGCCCAAGTTCTGATCAGTTTATATATATCTGCGAGGTATTTTTTTTATCAAAGGCTATCAGGGTTTTGTTATAATTTAACCATAGTATCTAAAATCCCTGCAACGAAAGTTATGCACTTCGTGTATTTTGTTTCGTGGAAACAAGCCTTGGTACTCCTGTTGGAGTTTCACGCCTGACTAACATTTTTTCTGATTTAACTCGTGCCAATTGTTTGAATCGAAACACTAAAAAGATGTAGCTACTGAAATATTGTTATTTGCCAAAATTCTGAACTGTAAATACTGTATTAAACAAAATGTTATATAATCGGTCTCGCGAAACATAAACTATATGAAATTTCAATAAATTTTTCCCACAAATGTTGTGCCTTGAAGTTACAGCAAGAGATGAAGACTGTCCTTAACCTCAAGAATAATTTTTCATTTATTGCTTTCGGGGACAAAAAAAAAAAATCTTTTGGATTCAGTCCTAAATTGTATTTAGGTCGTTTCTTACCATCTGACGAAAAACGGTAGAAAAGCTTCCATAAGCAGCTGACTCGAAATTTTGACTTATTTCGTTACCACTTCATCGGCAGCCATTACATGGAGGCAACAAAACAAATCTTCTTCGTACGGTGACTAAACTCGGTCAAAGTAGTCGCTAAATAAAAATATAGAGTATATTTACTTCAGAATTATCCTTGGCCCAAACAATCTGCTAAGTTGTTCTGTGAAAATTTGTTTTGCTAATTGGCAAGAAATATTTCTTTGAATGCTACAATGAACCGCCTTCTTTGTTGATCCATTACGGCCCAATTTAACCACACTGATGGCAAATCATCAACCACACCATGACATTTCTTGTTTTCTTCGCACATAAAGATTGCTAATTCTCAACAAATATTGAATTCGCAACCACTTCCTGTAGTCGGCTTTGTTTGAGAAAGATTTCGAGCGGAAAAGCCCACATTATGTACAGCATAGTCTTTTAAAGACACCTGGTCGCTAGTTACACAAAATATCAATCATTTTCTAAGCAGGACCTTGGCGTTCAATCATTCGTTCATTTAGATATTTTCAAAATACGTTCGAGAGAGCCTTCAAACAATTTTTTGCTGTTAAACTGCTCTGCACATTATGAAGGATTTTTCTAATTCAATTACTCGACCTCCAAAGATACGAGACAAGATCCTTTTCAAGTTTTTGAACTCCTTATTGAATATGCTTTGATTTAAGTTACTGAAACTGGCTCATTGTCCTTAATTTTTGTGTTTCAATTTCGAAATCATTGATAAAAGTAACCACTACTGATATAAAGACGTTTCAACTACAGACCAGAGTGGGTTAAAATAATTAAAAATTGTTTTTCCGTTGTCGTTCCAACGTGATGCAAAAACGATCAATCACTTTCTTTAAAGTAATAAGGTTAGTCCACTCATGTTTTTGATGTAATTCAACAATTGAGATGTCGTTCGAACATTTCTTTGTAAATAAGAAGTTTCTCGATTTTGCCGAGTCGGCAGTCCTGACTTAATATGTCGATATGTCAAAAGCACATGGATGGAAGCAGGTTCTTTGTGTTTAGTAAGAATCTCAGGGTCCATTGTCAGTTCATGAATGGACTAGAAATTTTTAGTTGTTCTTTGAACAACTCATGTTACAACACACTGCATTTTGAATATTTGGTGTTATGTTGATAGTTTGCGCCCTGTATCATTTTACTTTTTTTATAAACCCGTGAGCGTTATTTTGTTCTGGTTAACCCCGAAATGTTTTCGAACAACTATGCCACGCAACGAACATCTAATACCGTCCAGTATTCAAAGGGTCAAAGAAGTTGCTCCGCTAAATTTGTCTCGATAAAATCAGTTTCTGAAGACAATTTTAATAACATGGTTCGCTAGTAAACAGTAAACGCCGCTTTCAAAAGATAAGTTGAACAAAACTATAGCCGAGATGTTATCTTCCGAGCCTGAAGCAATCCCACTTATTTTGCGGTCAAGACTTTAGTTAGCTTGGCGCCATCGAGGGGACGGGACGTTGCACATTTTCACTGAAAAAAGCTCCATTCCTTTTGCTTCTGTTGTTCAGGAAACGTTACCGACAACAGCCATGTACTTGTGGTACATTATTTTAAACCTTTGACAACAACGTAGAATGTGCAGGGCTGGACACTTTCACCAATCCTTCGAATTTCGGTCAACATGGAATGGC
>Ga0126338_10001159_pt1 | contig 16573 bp, 9 predicted proteins | sample OrbCmetagenome_2_FD_92529 | JGI IMG/M metagenome (GOLD analysis project Ga0126338, IMG submission 92529) | Coral microbial communities from Petempiche,Puerto Morelos, Mexico - Orbicella C C metagenome | ecosystem: Host-associated > Invertebrates > Cnidaria > Coral | place: Petempiche,Puerto... | reverse complement strand
TAGGTGGGGAGGAGGGATGGCGCTGGTGCGGGGTGGGGGGGGGGGGGGGAGGAGGGGCCGCGGTTGTTGGGGGGGGGGGGGGGGGGGGGGGGGGGGGGGGGGGAAGGATATTTTCCAGAACAACACAGTGAAGTAGTCAGTACTCCCTGTCAATAGCTTAATTGCTCCGTCTTACACTGCAAGCTTTCATGAGCCCCTCTCTGAAAGGAAATACCTCTATGCAGGATATTATTCAATTGGTTGTACGGATGGTTCATGGTCTGAAATGTTTCTTTCTCAAAGGTATGACTTGGTGGATGTAACTCGACAGTCCCTGCAACTCATTGCCGTGAACATCTATTATGAAGTGCTCTCTGGCTACCATAACAAGTCAAAAACTGAAGTTCAAGCAGCAGCTACAAAGTTGTTTCAATTATTTACTGACATGGATGCCATTCTCTCATCAAACCAGTATTTCTTGTTAGGACATTGGCTCAACAGTGCCAAGGCACTTGCAACAAATGCGCAGGAGAGCAAGTTGTACGAGTACAATGCTCGTAACCAAATTACTTTGTGGGGTCCTCGTGGAAATATTGATGACTATGCTAACAAGATGTGGGGCGGCCTTGTGAATAGTTACTACAAACCACGCTGGTTACTCTTTGTGTCTTTTCTTCTGGACGCAATTGCACATGGAACTCCATTTGACAGTAACAAGTTTAATGCTGCCGTCTTAGGACAGGAAACACAGTGGACGCAAGACACCAGTTCATTTCCAGACAGTCCTGTTGGTGACACTTTGACTATTGCAAAAAAGCTGCATGCAAAGTATCGGCCAAAGAAACATTCTTTTTTTAAAAAAAATTAAAATAGGTTATGGTATATTTTAGCTTGCAAATGTTTGACCAGGACACAGATTGGTAAATATTAATGTACTGGAACTTAAACTGATTTAAAATATTTACAGTGAAGTAGGTACCACTTATTATAAAGAGTGAAAATAAAAAAAGGGGCAAAAACTGCACAAACATTTTTAAACTCCTAATGATATTGTGACCTAGTTTCTTAAGTGGTGATACTATAAAACAGAGATTTATAAGATTTCATGGTAAGTTACAGTAGTATGTTGTAACCATATTCAAACTATTCTTAATTACGTTACTTGCTTTGTACAGAATGTCATTTGGGTTAGGGTTAGGTTAGGGTTAGGGTTGATTTCTGTTCTGAAAACATTTAAGGCTGAACAACGTACAGGAGCTCATCTGAAGATAAGATTATGATTTGTACAAAATGAGGCCAAAAATCTTGTTGTCTCCTGTAAAACCCAGAGATTAATTACCTAAAGAGAGAAATATTTTTATAGCTATCAGTGAACTTTGAAAATATGATTATTTTGCACAGCACTGGCTTTGTCTTTACAGTGAATGCTCTCTAAGCTGGACATTCTTGGGACATGTTTTAGCTCTCTGCCTTAGAGAAGTGTCCATCTTAAAGAGAATTTAAAGACATATTGGTAAAATCTAGGCAGGACTAGCCAGTCACCAATGTCCATCTTGGGAAGTGTCCCACCCCTTAGAGCAGTGTCCAGTGCGAAAGAATTGACTTAAGATAAGCATAGCAGAACCTCAATTCTTTCCCTGCTCAAGGCACTCAACAGTTCTGTACTGACAATGTGGCACTACTTACACCTGTGTAGTGTTCCATACACAAGACATTAGAGATCTTTGAAGAGTTACTCACCGCCTCCACTCCTCCTTGGAAAAGAAACCCCCCCTACTTTTGATAGTCTGTATTATTTTGCTTTTGTCAGTAGGATTATAAGTATTTTGGAGACTTGCCCTTCATCTATTGATTTAGAGTTTTAACATGCATTATTAAACATTGTAGTTGCCATCTGTCTTCTCATTGGCTAAAAGCCTACAGTTAATTCTGGGAAACAGCGCAACCTACAGATTATTCACTAATCTGCTAGCAGATTAGTGAATAATTCATAGGTTGCGTGTGCAATGCATGATTTCCAAGAGCAAAGTTCATGGAAAGCGAAGTAAGAACATGGCTTGTCGAAAATAAACTGTGTTCAGTGTGATACTGCGTTTGTTGTTAGTTTCTTTAAAACAATGTATAATAAAACAATATTATTATTAGATTCGGTTTTTGTGACATCCGAAATAATCAAGGTCTCGACCGTGATTATTTTGGATGTCACAAAAACCTCATTCAATAATTGTTTATTATTCTATGTCCAAACATTTTTCAGGCATCCAGTCCATTTCAAAAAAAAAAGCAATAAGTGCACACTTTTGAAACCAAATTCCAGAAGGAAATACCAATGAAAGCCTTTTGCACAAATCTAAGAACAGGACCTATTATCATGTTACAGTAAATCATTAGTGTGGAATTTTTTAGGCAATATGTTAGACATTTCTGAAGGAAGGAAGCAATTCAGGGATTGAGAAGTCTGCTTTCAAGGAATTCAGGAGGATCTATCCCAAACTCTAGAAACATATTTATGTAAACTGAAGCCACCCCATCCAAAAGAATTCAGTTTCACTTTTATTATTCTGTCATTTATTTTAATACAATCAAATAGACAAAACTAGTTTTTTAACACCCAAAATGAGCTTGGCTCTGTAATAAGCTTAAGAAACCTTGTGCAACGGACAGCATAAGTACAGTTAAATTAGTATACCAAATGCAGATAATGTGTTGTGTAAAGCTGTATGTTACAAAATGACTAAGCTGCTCTTGAAAAGCTGTATTCACCTTTTCACAACCCGAAAGTCGTAAAAGTGTTACAACGCTATTTCAAACCTCATGCGCACATATACTTTTAACTGAAGATGTAGGCCAAAGCCCAAGCGAGCCACTCTGGTATAGGCACATGGAAAGACAAACTCTTACTTTAATGTAGCAATTCAGTTTAAAGCAAAAGTCCTTCATCATTAATCTACAAAATCAGCATGTTTTTTAGGCTAGGGTGACAAAGACGTTAGGAACTTAAGACAACTGAAGAGGAAGAAGAAGTTAGTTTACAATAAAGGATATAAAACCATAAAATTTAGAGAACTTGAAGGGGCATTATCATCAATCACTAAGGAAAACAATGTACTGCACAAAGGATTCTGTTTGTTGAATTATAGAAAGACTTAATAAATTTTAACACAATGACAAAATTGATTTCCAACAGAACTCTATAGGAACTATCCGTACTACAAGATCATCTTTCGAGAACTTCAAAAGTATCCATGAAAACTATTTAAAGCCACATTTTTTTAGTGAGTTAAAGTTGAAATCTGTTTCCACTGCAATTAAAAATTGCATCATCATGATTTCTGTCATTTTTGAAACTACTTTCCAGGAATCATTTTCTCTTTACTGTTGGAATCATAAAAAATTGATGATAATATCCCTTTTTCAAACCAGTCCACAATAGCATTTAGTTTTGCTTGCCTAGCCTTTTCTTTAACATGTATTTCATTGTTTTTTACAATCAGCTTCAACAATTTTTTTTCCTCAGGAACAAATGCATCCTCCTCAATACCTTTAGACACAGTAAAAGCAGTAAAAAGTTCCCTAAAACGGAAACAGGCTTTGCAGCTGAAGTCTGCTAAAATATAAATACTTCCTTCGATACACGTCAAGTTAAATTAATGCTTAATCTATTTTTTTCTCAGGGTTGAAAATTGGACAGGAATGTTAGCAGTAGTACCTGCTTTACAACCCATGCCCACCTAGTTTAATTAAATCCTCAAGCCTGCATGGCAGGTCCAAGAGTAAATAAAATGTGCTGCCTAGGGGTGTATGTGGGGTTGGAGAGCAGTACACAATAACTTGTGCCTGGAGTCCCACCCAACCCACCCTGGCAACACATCCCATATTTACTCTTCTACATCCTACAGAGGAAAAAAAATGCTTGTGAAAAGTACATAATACAGCAAGACTGCTGTTCATTTTTGTGTCATTCTGTATTTTTTTTTTCACGCAATTTATATTTTGTCCCTCTGACAGAGATAAAATTAAAGAACAGTTGAAACAGAAAGCTTTCTGATTTTTTTTTCCAAACAAGTGGAATTAAATCAACAGGAAAAAAGAAAACTGTTCACAACACAATCTGTGTCAGGTAGGAATGTCCCCTTTGATCCAAATCATCAACAAGTGTGGAGAGTATTGAGTTACCAAACAAAAGTTGGGAGAGATACATGAGGGACAAAACAAATCATCGAAAATTTGTCATAAACTGGATATTAGCACAAACTACCCATGCATAAGTTAGCCACAAAAAAACAAGTAACTTGTTAAAAATTCTTTGGTGAAATTCATCTACAGAGGTTCCAGTTTTGCAATCTGCTTAGGTTATTAAGTTAAAAGAACCTTCAATCTATTAAAAGATTAAAAATGTTTGCTTCTGGTATGAATCATTGGTCCACTTTAGGTGACTAAGTAGACACCATTTCATAAAATGATACGGCATGATACATTGTAGATACACCATATGATTACTTAGTTTTCATCAACATAATAATTATTATAGGGTAACCTCTCATTCACTGACATTAACTGCAGTGCAAAAATGAAAATTAAAGCTAGAAAGAATTTCTCCTGAACTGAATCAAAAAATAATACAAAAAGCTCTACTGAACAATCCAATAACCCAGAGTCATTTACCAACTGTAAAAGCACAGAATCATTCTTGTTGGCTTGATCCCTCGTAAGACATTAAAGATTGCAGTGCTGATTTGTGGTTATCTGTTAAATCCTTGAGATCGTTAAGAAAGGTTTTAAACCTGATTCATGTCACAAGATTAATTTAGCAATAGATTCACAATTGAGAAATTCATTTCAGCACTATCTTGAAGCTGAGGCTTGTCGTTCCTCAATCATGCTGGTGAGTTTTCGCTGCAACACTTCTTCTGATCGTGAAATTTTAGCAGGAAGATGAGTACCGTGGTCATCCTGCAACAGTGCTCTCTTATGGCTTGTCTCTCCCGTACCTTGCTTCAGCATCTGGTTGATATCCCGCAGTTTCTGCATATGAAAAAGTGAAATAGTCATCTTTCTGTTCAGAACTTCTCTCAGGCTACCTTTAGAGCTTAAACCATGTTAAACATAGGAATTTTCTTGGATTGCAAGTTGCAAGAAATCTATCTTGTCTAACAACCCATTTGCAACCTGCAATTGTCATTTTGCAAGCTGCGAGACAAGTTGCAGTGTGTAACACCCCCTCTAAACACCTTGGAATGTTTTCAGTCATAACTGTTGCATTGCAAGTTGTAAGAAAAATTGTCTAATGTAACAGGGGCTGGAGGTTTTCTTAAACTTCATAGTTGACAAATTAATACTAGGATATAATCATTTACCTCTGCTGGACTTTCTTTGAAGCAATACAACAGTCGTGTTGTTGGTGTCATTGAAACTCCTGAATAGAAACAACAGAAAAAAACAATACAGTTACTTAAAGTTTTCCAGTCTATTTTTATCTTATTGTTGTGTTGAAAAATGCCAAACAAAAAGCTAGGAATTGCTTGGTTTCCAGAGCTGTTACAATGCATTACAAGTACAATACAATTTCAAAAGCTGTGATAATTTCATTAGTTTTAAAATCATCTTATAGTGACTAACCATTCTTGTGTGGAGAAATGTACACGGGATGTCGGGTGGAGACTTTGCGACGTGGAGAATGTGCCTGATTTTTCATCACAGGCAATGGAGAAAGTGGAGGAGAGTCCAACTACAGAAGAAAATGTCAACAATTCAACAATAAAGGTTAAATGTGTATTGTATAAACACCAATGAATTCCCCGGTAAACTTTTCCGGAAAAACTTGATATTTTCACATGTGAAAATAACATGCTGTCTTCGCACATGAAAAGATCATAGTTGCTGTGGTTACATAATAAACTGCACCTTTTACAGCAAAAGTAGTGTTGGTAATAGTATTATATGTTGAAAAGTATTTCACTCACTCTCTGTGGTAACTTGAGAAATATTTTTTAACACTCAAAGAGAAATTTGACTTCTACTAGCTTGGACCAAGGCTTTTTGTACTGGTTGTCTTGATGTCTTAATTGTCACAAAATACTACTCGCAATGGGCAAATTTGTCTGAATTCACTCCTGAAACCACTGGAACATATTTTGTTTATGTCTGCTACATGTACATCTGCAGACAATTTCAATTCCCTTTTACGTCTGAAATCATGAGGCCTGATTTAACTTACAATCACCCATCAACTGAAAGATGCAGGAGTAACTACAACATATTTCTAAAAACTTGTGTACCGGTATATTATTACACAATTTCAGTACAACTTACCGCTCTGTCTCCAGCCGAGAACTTGAGAGCAAAATTTTTCACCCTTTTGATGAACACCTAACAAATGGATTCCACAGAGAATGTTAAAAACATGAATGCATGTTTTGAACATAATATTTCATTGCTTAATATTTACCTTGTTGTAGAACTCAATGAGGTCTCCTCTTTCACCGTCGATATTTGGACTGTTCTCAGTGCTGCTGGATCCAGAAGCTGAAGCACCAGTTGGAGGGGGTGTAGAAGGTACAGTGCTTGCACTCCTCACTGGGCTCGCTCTTGCACTACTGCAGCCTTGAACTGGGCTGGCTGGTCCACTACTACCGGGCTCACTTTTGATACCTGTTGTCAAGAAACCACTTTTAGTTTCACAATTTTTTCTCAAAGTCTTAGTGAAAGGAAAAGGTGAAGGGGCACATGAAACTGGAACTACAGACGAAGAGTAGTTGACAACTTCTTCACAGGGTTAGTTGAAAGGGCAACCACGGGACTGCATACAAAAATCACCTCACAGAAGGTGATGCAGCAGCAATAACAACAAAGCCAGGGACCACAGAAAAAGCTAATGTGGTTTATCCTAGTTTCTGCAACATCCATGGGAGTTTCAATAGACCATTTTATAGTTGTCTGGTCAGTGACTTGGCCTTTGAATGGCAGCGAGGCTGGAGGTGACCTTGTTTTGATACAGACCTCATTGCTTTTGTCGCGTAAATCAAGTTGTTCTAGTGCTTACTAGATGCATTTACATGACAAAAGCAGAGAGGTCTGTATCAAGCAACCTCGCTACCTTTCAAAGGACAGGTCTCCGAGCAGACAACTGTAAAATGGTCTATTCTCCGAACATAGGTTTCAGTAAGGGTCTGGTGCTTGGCCATTCTGATTGCTCGAAGGCAGATTTTACCATGACCAATAATGTTCAGAATAAACATAACCTTAATTTAATCTAACCTCTTGCTCCACCCTCACTTCCACTGCTACCAAGTGGGACTCGTCTTCTTCCTCTGAGCAGCACACTTCTGTAAACCTTTGTGGGTAAGAGGAAAATAAGAACTCAGAGGAGCGAGTATGAAAGGAAGATGTTAAAAGGTCTATTTGTACTGTCAACATTTAAAAGAACCTTACATGGCTAACAGCCTGAGGCTGAGTGCGATAACACTTCATGATGTTCTGGAATGACAGATCAGCATTTGTAACCTATAAAATAAACAAGAAATTAATATTTTAGAGGGATGGAGGAAAATATGCTTTTATTTGTCACATCAATAACTATATGAGATAAAAACATACTGTGAAATAATGCTGGTTTAAAAATTTGTTGGACAATCAGGTATATTATGATGTAACTCAGCACATCTCTCTCAAATATCTCTCATTTTCCCTGTCAGACATAACAATGGCTATCATCCTTGTCAAAAGCTAGATTTTGGGTATCAAATTTTTACTTAAACAATTTACTATAAGGTTTGTGGGCTACTTAAACTTGTCAACTGTACAATGTATAAAAAAAATATCCAGGGCACTACACACTAAAGCTTGTAAGAAAGTATTACTTAAATACATACCTTGCCCATGACATAAATTGAACACATCAATATCTGATCAATATGTCTGTCCTTCATCAACTCCGTCATGTTCATCAAGGTATGCTCAAAGCATGTCCACATCCTACAAACAAGAATGGGTATCCTTATTAGTGATCAAAATGCTATTTCTCCTTAAAATTAACTTACAAGAATGGAGCAAAAGATCACTGGGCGATGTGCAATTAAATATTCCAACCTTGTACCATGTGAAATGCATGGAGACACAGGGAGAATTTACATGAGGGCTTACTTTACACGGAGATCCTCCTGGACATCAAGTTTGGAACAGAGATCACGGAGGCGAACACTGGATAGATGATAAAGCTGTGCATAAAAAAGAGAAAGTTTGCTACAGAAGACACAGAAAATTGACACAATTTGGAATCCTGATATTAGAGATAAGCACCTGATTTCTTGTCAATTTATCAACACAAATCATACTGGAAAGCTGATGAGAATTAAGACACTGGTTACCAATGGGAAATTTCAGTTTGGCAGTTGAAGAAGTTTACATTGAACAATATCTGCCAAAACATGCTTGGTCTGATTACAGCTTTTCTTAGCCTTACATCCAAGTTTGAGAACAAACATGCGATAGGACACCAACAATATCTGAATACAATCCTCTTGGAACTGAAATCAAGGAATGCTGATGGCTTTGAAATGTAGGTACTAATCAATATCCTTGACTCTGCTACTGGGGTCAAGGGCAGAAACAAAATGGTGGTAAATTCCTAACCATGACTTGGTTAGAAAGTCAGGCTGCATGTCCCATTTACATCAAAACTCCATATGTTTGATACAATTTTAGAACATCTGATTTATCAGTAACTTAACATTCACATAAGCATTCACAGTGTTCCAGCATGGCAGCTACCTTTCTGAAGAACAGTGCTAAGGAGCCTGTCTTTCTTGGTTTACTTGGAGTCGGAGCCTTTGACTTGGGTGTGGTTGGTGCTGATGATGACCTGACAGGACTTGACGTCGGTGATGCCATGGTATTGCTGGGAGCCAAAACACTCCCAGCCTGAGGCGATGTGACTTGCACAGTAGTTGAGGTGTTGGGCAACACAACAGCTTGAGCAACACCATTTACAATGTAGCCACCCTGATTACCTGGTGCTGGTGTAATAATCACTGAAACCAGATAAAAAGGTTGATTCTTCTTATACTGATAACAACAACAACAACAACCATTTATTTGTACTCACAATTTATATCCAAGTAAATGTTACTTTTAATATCCAGATCAAAATGTAACTGATAACATAACTGATTTTGATCCTTTACTTTCAACATCCTAAATGAGAAAACAATGGTCATCAACACAATGTCCTTTGGTTGATGTTTCTTACACAGTCAAACCTCCACAATGGCAACCTTGGGGATGGAGGGAAGTGGCCGTTGTAGAGAAGTGGCAATTATGGGCAGGATGTAATTCGACACCTTGTGACCATTAGTGGAGGTTCCACTGTACTAATATTTCACTAAGCAAGAAATGGTCAGGATTCAAAATATTCCCTTGCTTTTAATACTCTGAGATTATAGTCTTCAGTACGGGTGCAAAAAAACAATTTGCCCAAAATAGTTGTACATTCAAACCTCACCTTTCAGACACCTCCAATGGACACCTCCCCTGGACTAAAGAATCCTGAATTTACATAATCTTTACCTCAGACTATAACACAGATATCTCCACAAAATGGATGCTACGCTCTGCTCCTTTGGTGTCTGTACTAAAGAGGTTTGACTGTGGCCCCAAGTTAAAACTCTTTTCCAAATGTCCAAAAATAGTTTGTAACTGTTATTACACTTACATGTTGGGGCGTTCCTTGCTGCAGCCTGCCTTGTTGTAGCAGAAAGAGTCACCGGTGGAGCACTCTGTGCAGAAGGAGAGCTACTGAAGAGATTACGCCTTGCACCACTGCTTGGGGTGATTGGTGAACTGAACACATCATGGGCTGATGGAGAGCTGGGCAACTGCAACACTGAAAACCAAAACAATGGTATGGTGAAATCCCTACCCCAGATCATAGTATTCAATTCAAATACAAGTTCTTGAACTACTTTAGTTCAGTTCAAAGATTAAGTATGGGCGATGGATAACTGAACAACTAGATTTGAATCATAACAACTGTCAATGTGCTAAATGATTATGGCTCTGCATTTCATTAAAATACAAAGACTACCATCTACATTATCACCCTAAGCCCTCACCTCTTCTAGCAGCTCCTTCCTCTCCACAAATTCTTTGAACACGAGGGTGGATAATAGGCGAGGCCAGTAGGTTTTGTGTGCTGTGCGCAGCTTCTGTCTGGTAAGGGAGAGATACGTCTTCACATGATGGAACAGAACCAGCTTGTTGGATTGACGACCAAAGGGGAGAGTCATGGCTCCAAGCAAGGCACTCCAGAATCTGCTCTTCAATCTAGTCCAAAAGATGCAACAAATATTGAATTCCATTTATCTTTTGGTAATTTTATAATATTGCTAAAGGAGAAATCAGCCTTACGTGGCTAATCTGAGACTTACATGATTGAGGTGTTTAACAACATCTCTTGAGAGCCCATCTTCAGCTTTTATGAAAACTTCAATAATTTTCAGGAAACAGTAGGGACTGATGTCAAAGATTTCAATCACCCATGGAAAAGTTCTAATAAAATGAGAGCAAGACAGACAAGATATTAAGCTTTGCTGCAATTATCCAGAAGTAAAAATAAAGTTGCTCTATGCTCTCTGTACAAGATCCAGTACTAACAAGATACCTACCTTTGGGAGTTGTAAGAAAAGATAATGATTTCCAAACAACAGGCCATCAAGGAAGAATGCAAGTTCTCTCGCTCCAAGAGGCTCTGCAAAAAAGAAACACAAAGTGTTTGTAAACCCATATTTATCTCTTCACAGATGTTAAATGATTAGTTGCTGAAAAGAAGCCTAGCCCTTTTACTTCCCAGAAAAAAGTGAACTTACAGTTAAATCTAGGTGTCCTTGCAGCCTGTTCTGCTCTTGTAAAGTAATGCTTTCAAGAACCTGTCAATAAAACCACAGAAATGTTAGCATTGTATAAGCTCCTGTTTTAAATGAAAGCGAGCTATTTGCAGAGGTTTGTTTCAAAGACACAACATAGAAAAAGAATTGCCATGTTTCAATAGCAATCAACTTTCAACTTCCACAGTTACTGTCCATTACATGTATTATCCAATAATTCATTTTTCAGAGTCAACAAACACTAATTGCAAGAGTTAACCATACCTTGAAGTACAGAATCTCAGCAAGTTTCAGCCTCTTTGTGGCAAACTCTCTTGTGGAGCAGGGAGATTTTGGCCTGTCAGGCGATGGCTGAAAGGAAATTAGAACATATTAAGTTTCTGATCTGATGAAGAGGAGGCCAGACTATACAATTAAGTTCAAAACCATGAAGTAGCAATCAGACATCATTCCAATATTTGCTTTAATGAATCATTATTTACCTGAACATATTCCCGGAGGAAGGTCTCGCCAAGTGTTCCAACTCGACTCTCAATGGCTTCTTGAGGATTTCTACTGCACTCACTGCAACATAAAATACAGAGTCAGCACTGGAAATAATTTTTAATGCCTAGCAAGGCTGGTTAATAAGAGATTCATTACATGACTGGAACTACAGAACACCTTTAAGAGTAATCTTGCAGGCTCGTTCGGGACAGTGCCCGGTCCAATACTTGGAGAATATTGGACCGACAATGGAGCAATCTGATTGGTTGATTTTAGTTATTGGCCTTCTGAACTAACTTGTAATGGGTGTGTTTAACAATGTACTATGGGGTAATTCTCAAAGCAGAGTTCTTTTTAAGTTTTACATAAGCCTGGAGTGGCTATAAAAATGAAAACAAACATGGATATGTAACATGGTACATGTTTGAACCCAGGAGTATCAACAGTTCATATAGTGTGATCGTCCGGGTGAGGGTAGTTCTGAAAAGAACAGTTGTTTGTGACTGATGTTTCGACAACCTGAGCGGAAGTCATCTTCAGGGTCAAGCCTTGACTCTGAAGATGACTTCCGCTCAGGTTGTCGAAACGTCAGTCACCAACAACAGTTCTTTTCAGAACTACCCTTACCCGGATGATCACACTATACGAACTAAACATGGAAATGGATGACTTCTGATTTTTAATATGATGTTTCAGTGCAAGCGTGGTCTACAAACAAAATCTTAATAATAATTTGCAATTGAGAACTTTCTACTTACGAGAATATTTTCAGGAGCCTATCACTTGGCCCTGCCTTCAACCCTGACAGGAGAGCCTGCAGTCTACTGACTGACTGTGTTGCTGTGGATACAGGAGTTACCCTACAAAATAGAAATAAACAGTGATTGGACCAAGAACTAAGATTTAATTTTAATTAATATTATTACCTAGCAGCTGCTTGGCTAACTATTCAGCACATGATTCAAGTGGTACTTAACTAAGATTGAAACTGATGAAAGTTAACATTCTTGAGAGAGTCTAAAAGTATATAATATTTTTTTAACACTGAATTTCTTGAAAATCAAAATTATAGCAACTCATTCTGTGAAGCATCTTACTTAGGATCTTTCTCCTTCAAATATCTTCTTCCAGTCAGGGGAGTTGAGGGCGCAAGACTTCTAGTCTGTAACAACAAAAGGAAAAAAGAATGAGTCTAAACTCCAGGAAAAAAAAAATATCTTACATGCTATCTGCTACCGTAAGTGTATGGTTTTGCATCTGTTTCAGCGTGAGGTGGGTCAATAATTTTGTCATTTTTAGCTCGAGGCATACTGACATCAGTACACATATTCAGGTATTCATTTATTTTGGTCTACAGTGGTCATAGTTTTGAGAATCATATAGCATCCTACATCCCAAATCCATGCAATAGTCCTCCTCCTGTTAGGGAATTTGGATCACTCTGTGTATAACAATTAAGAGGGGTCTAAAAGCTTAAAGCTATAACTAATTCCATAACCGTAAACAGAAAGAAAAACAGAAAAACATTAGAACTTACTCTTGTAAAATGTTCCTGTAAATTCCTCCTAAGCCCCATCCTAAAGAAAGAGAAACCCTATATCAGTCATTAAATCAAATACACCCTTGTTTGCCAATAACAAAATCCTTCTTACATGTATAATACTGGCTTGACTAAACAAGAAATCATTTGAAAGTCAAATTATAACTGTTCCTTCCCCTCAGACATTTGTTCTTACCTTTGTTGCTCGTCAACTTCTGCAAAAGTGTAAGACTTTGCTGGTGTGCCTATTTCAACATGGGCCTCATCATCCAGGAAGATCCTCTCATCAAAATCTCCAACTGATAGCACATACTCCTCATATTCTTTATTGACAGATTTACTGGTAGATAAAACCAAGAAATCAACAAAAAGGTACACAAAAAAAAAAACGTCCCACTATCAGTACTTAAAATATAACGTCTAAATTGTGGGTGAAAGACTTTTAGAGAGAAACAGAGCTTCATACTGTAATTTGCTTGCTGCAATGATCTTACTAGATAACACTGATAACTAGCTTCTGACCACTTCTCAAATGCAAATTACTAATTCATCAAGTTTAAACAAAGGACAGTGTTTGGATATCTGCTCTTATTTAGCATAGATTGTTATGATTTTATCTCTTTTTTTCCTTAGTTTTGATTAAAAAGATATATCAAATACTCAAGACAGTGTCTGACTACATTTCCAAAGACCTTGAAAGTTCACAAAAAATAATCCACTATGCATTTTATTCGTGTTTCGTGTTTGCAGGTAACTTGATTAGCTGACAAAGATGCAATGAACAGCTGAGAACTTGTTTTTGTTTGAAGAGAATGGTAGATTTTTCAAAAGACAAAATTAGTTATTTTCCATACTTCCAGATTGTCAAAGTTTGTGTCAACCCTGTCTCTTAAATGCACTCTACGGGATATTGAGAAGTTTGCACAGTATAAAACTGATATAAATCTTAAGATTAGGATGTAAAATGGGGAAGAGGGGGACAAAAGCTTGGACTGGATGGAATAAAGATACTCTTAGCCTTACCAGTTTTGTTCAAAATTTCCCTGATCCAGAATACCCGTCAGGTTTTCCTCATTCCCTTTCAGTGTCTGTTAAAAGAACATGAATTTTACTGCAACTTGCAAAATAAAGCCCTGCTCATGTCCAAGAATTCAAAGACTGAGGTTTTAAACCATTACTTCCCAGTTTGGTGTTGACGGTGAGGGGTTGGGTGGTGGGTTACAGCCTAAGAGAACTGCTGGTTCTGGAAAGATAGGACAGTCCTATTATCTTACTATCAAAAGAGGATAACAGTGCTAAGCACAGGTGAGTTAAGTGTCACATTGATGCTTTGTTATCATGATATATCCTCATCTTTATTAGCATTCTTCTTGGAGATAGGTTTCTGGCAAAAATGCTACTTTTTGAAAAAAACATATATAATTTAGCCCAGATAAAGTAGTCTCCTCCACAGCCGTTTTTTTGGGATGTCACGTAACGCTCCCCCCAAAGAAACGGCTGCTCACAGCCGAACCACATTCTTTTCCTTTTGTGTTTGAGGTTTGTTTGCGCTCTGTTGAACAGACCAATCACATAATAGCAAAGTGTGAATGACGTAAGCTTTCATGCGAAAAGGTCTGCGGTGCGAACACACAAGGGATTTCTGGCTTTTGTTTCACGCCGCATGTCGCCAAAAATAGGCGGTGTTCGCAGGCTACGATCATGATGGATGAAAAAAAAAATGTAAATGAAAGCTCTAAGTACAGGTGCTTCGTGTGCTCATTGCTATGTTCAGCTAATGAGAGAATATATATTTTCTTGAAATGTCAAATTGTAAGCGTCAACCAAGGGCTAAATGCTTCCTACAGATTGTAATCAGGAGGAAAGAGCAGCATTCAGAACTCGCTGTCAACAAAGCGAGCGAAGCTACTTGATTTCCTGGTTCCTTTATTAAGTTAAAATAGATATCTTCCTTCTCGACAATATTTTTTGAGTTGAAAGCTTCTAATAATTAGCTTGACCTTTGAAGAGTCTTCAGCTACATAGAAAGCTCATTCAAGTGTCGCTGGTATTTTTCGGCATCCCTATTAAAACAAAAGCTGGAAATCTGTATGTTCATTTGTGACATTTCCCACAACGGGATACAAAGATAAAAAACATTCTCTGATTGGACAAAGGGCGAATTTGGCACTAAAACGTTCTTGAAAATAGAATGGAAGAGGTGACTGGCTAATTTTGTGAAAGGAATGTTGTTGGGATGTGAGCAGCTGTTTCTTTGGGGGGAGCGTTGCGTGACATCCCAAAAAACGGCTGCGGAGGAGACTAAGATACAAGAGGCACATATTAAACTAGAATAGCTATTATTCTCCTTGTCATGGCCTCTCTTTCATGGAAATAGGGGTGGGTCACGTGTGAGATACCACTGCCTATCATGACAGCCAACTGTTAGTACACAGGATGATGTAATCACTTTAAGCCTTATACCTTTTTTTCAAATAGTTGCTTTAGGAACGGCTTCCAGTGATGTTCTTTGATACCTTTAGCCTCCAACACTATTCCTGTTGGAAAGACAAATCAATACACTTAAGACATGATTGATCATCGCAGTTATATAATATACTTCTTATATTCCTCTGCAGTTCAAATATATGATCATCCATATGTTTGCTAAAATCAATGCATTATTACACAAAATATCTCTACCCCTCCAATAGAAGTTTATTTTGCCGGTTACTCCCTCCCCACAGATCCCTATCTTTGAAAAAGGTTGGCTTTTAAATACCTACCCTTCCCCGGTCCCTGGAATTTCCATGGACCTCCTTTTGGGGTGGGTATGGTTTTTTCCTGGAATGACATATCAAGAGCAACCACTTTGTGCTGTTTGCTCAACACTGCTACTTCCACAGTCAGCATTGCAAATCTCCCCACCTCTTTTACACATTTTCGTTGGGAGAATTTATAATATATTGCAGACTCAAGCTTGAAGAATTTAATTCTCCATACTGCTTGTGGTACAATGTTATCAAACTTTCATTTCTGAGAATTAAGTGGTGCATTAAGACAACACTTTAATAATTGTTTATGTATCCCATTGTTTGGAATTTTCACTGTTCTTTTGTCCACTATACTTGGCATTATAATCATAATATGAGGAGAAATTCAGTTTTGATCACTCTTAGGAACTTGCAGGTGATTACTGGCAATACACTAAATTGTCCTGCAGACAACAGGGCTAAAAAAAAGTGCTGTCTGGTTGTCTGGGACAAGTAGATTTTCCTTCTGAGCAAGTAACTTTTCATTCTCATTTGCCCCCAGTGGACAAGGGATCAGGCAAGTCATCTGCCAGGCCTTGTGCATGATGTTGGTGTACAATTGCGTAACAAAAACGGTCTCGCGCTACATTTCTTATTATTTCTCGTCATTCTTAAAACCAGTGGTCGTAAAACTTTGCAGAACTTCCATCTATGTGTACCCCAAAAAGCAAAATTATCTGTCTGAAAGAGATCTATTAGAAGAACAAAAACAACATTCCGAAAACAGGTTAGGCAAAAAGTGCCGTTTTTCCCCCATTTTTTGACCAAACCGTAAAGTGCATTATTATAATTTTTAACTTCTTAGTGTGAACAATTCAATTCAAGAAGGTGTCTCCAAAGTGCACCTAAATTTTGCTTTAAAATGGTGGGATTCTTTCATTTGTGGTTGTATCTGT
>Ga0126338_10001158_pt1 | contig 16577 bp, 11 predicted proteins | sample OrbCmetagenome_2_FD_92529 | JGI IMG/M metagenome (GOLD analysis project Ga0126338, IMG submission 92529) | Coral microbial communities from Petempiche,Puerto Morelos, Mexico - Orbicella C C metagenome | ecosystem: Host-associated > Invertebrates > Cnidaria > Coral | place: Petempiche,Puerto... | reverse complement strand
TTACACATCGAAATTCTGGATTATGATTGACTGAAAGAAAATAGGAACTTTTCTAAGAAAATGATATCACGTAAAATGATGACGAAAATTTTGTGCTGAAACTTTGAAAAAAGTTTTCTCAAAGGAGAAAAAATGGCTTCAAGAAAGATCTTCCGGCACTTCCTCCGCACGAATTTTTTCATGTTTATATTATTAATAAGTAATCATACAGTTTTTCTCGTTCAATTTGGAGTTAATTTGCACTTGTGAGTTTTTCAAAAAGCTGAAATTACACTCATCGAAGGGGCTCGTGCAATTTCAGCTTTTTGAAAAACTCACTCGTGCAAATTAATTCCAAATTGAACTCGAAACCGTATGATTACCTATACAAATATCTCTTACATCATGTTCCTCCACACCCCAGTTTTTATCCTCTGTTGAAGTCACATCTGTCTCTTCTTCTTTTGTTTTGTGATGACGCAGCTGAACCTGGGGTTTGGTTAAGTACTTCACTTCTCTTCTACCCTTTTAATATAAAAAAAATTGAATTTTAACGACATATTAGCCTTAATGATTGACATCATCATTTACTAGTCTTCTCCGTCTCATGGGGGGCATAGGGTGTCCACAGTTACTTGTACCTTCCAGCTCTGTCGATCTTGAGCTGCTCTTTTGACCTCACACCAACTCAAGTAACCTAACCCTAACCCTAATGAACAGCTCAACCAGTATGATAAAGACAAATATCTGTCTGCTAGAACTTGGGCATATTTTTAGCATCTAGGTAAGTTATCTAATGACAGGTGGAAGAGGCCTGTCTTAAGACAAACAAATGGGGGATTATCAATCTCAGCCAAGGTTGTCTTTAATACTTTGTCAAAGGAGATGCACAAAAGCAGATAGTGTGTCACTGACAATACATAATCCATCTTGAAGTTGTACCAAAAAACCATAGTATTAGAGGGTCCCCTATACTTTTTACATGAGGCATGATTGGGCGGTTATTTTCTCATGAATCATGATTTTAATATTATTTTTATATGTGATTCTTGATTAAAGATCTTTTCATGTCCACCTGAATGAATTTTTTATTTAAACGTGACTCGTGAAGTGAAGAGTTGAATTAAACGTGATTCGTGAACCATTTTGTTTTGCATGATGAATTTCTGGCTCTTTTACAGTTTAGAAAATGTATGAATTGTTTTCAAAGGGCTATGGTTAGGTTTTGACCTGACCTGGACTTCATATGGATTGATTGGTCATAATTAAAAATAGACCTCTAATGGTTTTTGAACAAATAAGATAAGGCATTACATCACCTTCTGTTGCATATGCTGACAGACATGACAACCCTTGAAATCAAACTTCGGCATTAAAAGACATTTCACCTGCCAGTAACTTATATGTGGATATGGGGCTTTGGAGTCTTTGGAACTTATTTTGGTTAGTAATGCCTTAGCACGAAGTGACCATCGCAGGGTTAACCCCCAGCATCGTTCATCATTACCATTTATTAACCAGGGTGAAAAGAGGCACCATGAAAGCAAAGTGTCTTGCCCAAGAACACAATGCATTGTCCCTGGCCAGGGCTTAAATCTGCACTGATCAATCCAGAGTCTAGACAATGCACTAACCATCAGGCCACCATCCTTCCAATCTCTACAAATCATAGAATATTATTCCCTCCAAGTTTACCAAGTGTACTGTCTAAAGTACACCTGTTTAATTCTACTGAAGAATGCAGAACATACGCATATGGCAACACGATCTGATCTTTTGGAAAAGACTAGCAGTAAAGATCAGTTAAGGGTCCCATTTGTTAGAATCGAATCAAAATGTGATTCCTTCGGAAGTTATATGACTACTGACTAATTCAACTCGGAGTGGAATTAAGACAACTATCAATGTCAAGACGATGACAGGTCTGACAGACCTCTTTGCTATTCAGATAAACACTCGATCAAAGAGCTGAACTCAGAGGATAAACAGCTTTATAAACAGGTTAGAAGAAGTGAAAATATTAATTTGCAAATTTGCTTTTCATTTTTATGTGAAACATGATCATCTTGAACTTAGTGTGAATGTGAAAGAATTTTGAATATTATTTGTGAAGTGTAAAAAGGCCAAACGTTTTTACGACTGGGTTTTACAAAGGGGTATAGGGGACCCTCTAGTAAGAGAAAAAAAGCCCAAGTTTGTCCAGACAGATTATTTCTCCAGTTTTAAAAAAGCCAACTGATATGGACTACAATTGAAACATCTGTACGAAGAAACCACAAGGACAGATCCAAGATTTTTCAAGGGGGTGGCTGGTAGTTTGGGATTGCAGAATCAATGGGGCATGCACCCAAAATTTTGCAATCTGAGAACTGGAACATAATTGAAAACTGATTCACCAGAAATGCTTACTCTAGCAATTCCACCAAGTACAAATTACAATTTGGGACATGTCCAGAATGACTGTCTTTTTTTCTACCATAATCTTCACAATCTTTTTCGTTTTTTTTTTGTTTTGCTACTCCAAAACGGATCAGGAGGGAACCATCCGTGCATGAAAACAGCCTGGTATCAGGTGAATCATGCAACTCGTCATTTCTCAAACGAAGGTTGATGAAATTATCCAAGATATAAATCACTGTCCATTGGATAGTATTGTTTGTTTGTCAACACTTTCCCACATTGCATTGATCCTTTTGGACTTTTCGCCTATTTAGAAATTATATTCTCTTGTTAAGTCTGATCTTATGATTTTATGCAGCAAAATGACAGCAACATTTGCATTTGCTGGTTATAGTCAACATCGGTACACAAAAGGATGCGACAAAGCGACATGTCTACCCCCTTTGGAAGGCCTCTTAATAGGATTTATCTGACCTTCAAAGGGTGGATAACACTATCCACCAAATAAATCAATATCCATTGGCTAGCTAGTGTAGTTTGTTTTGTCAACGCTTAGTCATTGGATAGTATTTTATGCAGTGGTTAGCATTAATTATCCACACTTCACAACTGGGCCGGCTTTTCCTTGAACAAGGAAGTAAGACCTCATTGTCTCTGGCGTGCTGTTGTAATATGCAAGATGGATAAAACAGCACATGCATAATATATGCAGACAGTTCATCCATTCCTAGTACAAAGAGCACAATGTACAAAAAGCAAAGTGAAGACGAAAATAGAAGCTTAGAGATTTTCTGCACAAATAAGCCAGACTGTACGTGAATATTTCAAGACTGCACCTTTGAAATTTCCAAATTCCATGGGTCTCCAACTTTCCTGGCTCTTTCAAGGAAGTCAAGGAGTTCATTTTCGAATTCTTCGTATGACAAAGTACCCGTTTTCCACATGCATAAAATACCTCTAGCCTATTTCCAAAGACCAAGTACGATATGTGACAGGCGTTTCCTAAGGAACTGGTAACGACTTCACTCTTCTTTCGTGCAGGGTAGGGAGAGTGGAAGAGAATTTGAAAGGGGTGGTAATTCTCTGGGGAGACGGTACGTCGCGGTCAAGAGGCATTGAGCTTGTTTTAGCAGGTTAAGGTTAACACAGTTTGTGCTTTGGGGTGTGGAAACACTGTTTGGTTTAAATTATTTCCCTTTTGTGGGCAACGGTTCGAAAACTCTAAACACGTCATCATTACCCCAGCGCCTTCTCCATGTTTACTCGCGGTTAATCGCCCGTGAGTGGAACTAAGCGTGTGCGACCATTGCGCGCGCGTGTGCGCGTTTATAATACAGAATCGGGGCTCCTATAAAACACGTAATACGTATATTATCCGGCTCGCTGTACCCATTTTAAGCTATCCGCGTCGCTATTTTGGAAACATTGCTTCCATAAACGACCAAAATTGGTCTGCATTTGGATAAGGAATGATTTAGAAGGAAATCGTGTTTAAAAAATTGCCGACTTTCTGCTCGGTAACCATTCAAATGCTTCACCGATATGCACCTGCCTATATCAAGCAAGGTGTTTCTCAATGTACATGATGCTAAAAATAGCAAAGAGTTTTCGCGTTTGTTCCAGTCAATTGGAAAACAATATTTTTCGATCGAGAGAAATATGTGTCTGCGCGTTTTATTTTTTTTGTTGTTGCTCTTTTCCTGAGTATGTTTTCGTTGGGTACGGAATATCTTTTTGTTGGGTTGACGGAACCTGGCAAATCGTTAAGTACCGCTTTTGAAAAAAAAGTACTATTGTGTCGGTTTACGGTCTTGAAAATAAAACAATAGCAAGTCAGGAAAGTGAAAAAATCTTTGAAAAAAAAAATTGAATGGAAAGCTATTATGAGAGAATTTTCTGACTCCTTTCATTTTTTGATCTTGGCGGAATTCTAAACTCATGACCTTTCGAAGGACGAAGGGGATGTGACGTCACGAAGAAGGCGGTGCTTGCATTGTTCAGGCGGGCATTAACTGACAAGCCTTTTGTCGTTGTCGTTATTGAACAACCATCTGCCGTCCAAACAATGGCAGAGTTTCTACGCCGATATGGAAAACAGCTCCACCACACATGAAATTTTAATTTTGTCGCGGCAGCGACGTAAACTCGAGAGAAGTCTGGCGTAAATTTTTCGTGTTGTTTTGAGTCTTCTTTTGTATATGATCGTTAAACCAAAACACGTGAGGCCATTGCGGTACTGTAAATATAAGCAGCGTACAGTTAAACAACACGGCCGTGTTGTACAGCGTGCGTGAGGTCCTCTCGCTTTAAGCGATAAAATCTGAGAAAAGACAAACTCACTGACGGGAGCGAAGCGATCCGCAGCTGCTTTTCATCGAGTACACGACGAACCTATTTCGTCAAAAGTGGAATAGCCCGCATTATGTAAGATGTAACTTTTTAAATTCCAAATAAAGAATTTTAAACTTGTATATTCCGTCGCGCTTCATTGATCTTGTCGAATTTATGAAATACAGTATTTTGACCTCGCTCCAGTCAATCCGTAGTTACTTTGAATAAATCGAATTTTTATTTTGCACCCTTGGGAATATACCGAACTCGCTTACGCGCGCGACAGCGAATAAACCGTTTATGTCAGGGTCTTAAAATTCACCCTGAATTTTTTTTCAAAACCCCGTTAAGGCTTAGAGTATTAGTTTTAAAAATACGATTCTCAAAAAGAGTTAAGCTGTGTGTAATATACAAAAACCCGACGAAACGTAAACTTCGGTTTTTCGAGCCTTGTGTGATCTTTGGAAATTCTGGATTGGAACTGAACTGGGAGGACTGGAAAGTGGAACTGCAGAGACTTTGCCAAAGGATGAGTCAAAAGAACTTAGATCTGATTATTTCGCAGATTCTCCCTGATAGTAACTTCAAGTGTGAATTGTTTATCTGATCAAGTTTGGGAATAACATTATAGAACTGTGAAACTGAAGTCTTTTCTTAGTCTCAGTACATTTGAATGCTAGACGCAACAAAGTGTATGCACAGAAATTCCAACAAAACGCCATGAATTGTATTCTTAATTCCCAAAATCTTCATTACGTAAATTTGATCACTAAAATCCTTCGCCAAAGTGAACATTTTAGAACTCAAATTCATCATATGACTACGGATGCCGATTTCTTTCGGGCCACGTTTGCAATCGCAACGCATTGCAAGGAGCTGAGCGCGAAAGCCGGCAACTGCCCTCTCTCAAAATAGAAGATGCCGTCTAGCATCTATTAAGAGTTCACTGTTTAAACCTGCTGTATAACAATCATAATACCTCACCATTTATGCAGGCCACAGAGATATGAAAAGGTACTAAAAAGACCACTTAAATAGCGTGAAGACCAAATAACGGCTGCGTCCAAGAATACGGGTTACATAAACAATAGCCTCCATTTGGCGCGAAAATATGCTCGGATATTTGTCCGTGGACATTATCTGTTCCTACGCTCTCGGAAAACTGTGAGCTTTGAGGAACAGGTAATGTCCAAGGACAAATATCCGAACATACAAACAGGTTTTCTACTGTACAAATAACTGTACAATATCGCTGTATTTTTGTACTGTTATTTGGGCGGTATTCTCTGCAGATGGATGATAACCTCAGATATTCCCCAGTTTTAGCTGGGGAATATTCGGTCACGAGACACGTTTAGACCAATCGCGCGCGAGCTGGAGTATTCCGATGGAATAAATTCCAACAGTAGGTGTATCTGAATAGATAATTCGCTTTCGATTTCTTATAATTTAGGGTATTAGTTGATTCAGCACTTAAACCTTATGTTGTTTAGACTGACACCTGTAGAAATTGACAGCGAATAATCTAATTGCTTTTGACAATTTTAACGTGATTTCTAATCATTTCCTCGGAGTACGATCAAACCTGTATTAAGCGGGCGGACGCCCTCTATTAAGTCGACACCAGCTTGAGTCCCAAAATTTCCTTCCCATATTTACTGCAAAATTAGCCTGCATTCAGCGGCTGGATACCTCTTTTCAACGGACGCGGACACCAATACTAAGCCATTTTGTTGGACAAAATCTGCAATAAGCGGACGCTTCAAGGGCTTTTCACTTCTAACAGCTCAGTTCAGACTCCATTAACATTGTTCAGCGATGTCCTTTTAGAGCTAAATAGATTATTCTAGATTGATGCATCGACGGACTGACTGGCTATGATCGTACACTGTGTTACACTGTGTTACAAAAGGGTTAATGGTCTAAAGTAACTATTATTGCACAATATATTAGAACATGTTTAGAGCGGACACCCTGTTTTAAGCGGACGATAGTGAGTGTTCCAAGGGTGTCCGCTTAATATAGGTTGCACTGTAGAACTGAGTTTGACTGAGTACTGAACTTGATCAAACTTTAGCGAGATCATGCGCGCAGACGAGGAAAAACTTGATCGCACTTTAGCGAGATCATGCGCGCAGACGAGGAAAAACTTGATCGCACTTTAGCGAGATCATGCGCGCAGACGAGGAAAAAATATTGGAGAAACAACGAACAACCACTGCTTCTATCAGCTGAAAGTGCCCAGACAGACTTAACTATCAGTGTGGGTATGATCAAACAAAGAATATAGCCCAATCAATAGTATAGACCATTTTGTATAACGATCTCTTGGCTTTAGCAAGCTAGAATACACCCAAACAGAGGGCACTCTCCGTGTGCAGTACGAGGTTCCAGCTAAGCACTTTGTTCTGACAAAAAAATCCTCGAAAAGTCAATTTCTTTGACACACTACGGTGATTGAGGTACCTTTATCAAACATCAAGTTTATAAATAACTTAGTACTTCACTAGCGCTAGCTTGCCGAGGCAACCCAACATCGACCAAAAAGTACCCTTACAACTGCTTAAGTTGTGTGTATAACTGTGATGATCAATCAGGTCTTCGTATCCAGTTCTCCGGCATTCTCCACAGTTCAAATATATGGTCTTTCATATATTCATTTGTATTCTTCACCATCTACAGGTATATTGCGAACTCACAAAGTGATCATGACCAGCTCCCGGATGGCTTGATAGCTCAGTTGGTAGCGCACTGCAACGGTATCGCAGAGGTCGTGGGTTCAACCCGTTCAGGCCTGAATTACTTTCAAGGTTTAATTTCACATGTGCTTAAGTTGTGTGTATAACTGCGATGATCAGTAAGGTCTTCAGTACCCTTTTTTGTTGGCTCAACCATATATATTACACGTTTGCCGATGGCAAGCCACCGATCGATTCCCCCTCCCCCCTCGGGACGACTGGTCCCACACTGAAGTAAAAATTGATGTACGTTTTATCAGAGAAGCAAACAGCTCCCAAGATCTGTTGTGTTGAATTTTCCTTTCTGCGCGTGCGTGCGTGCTTCAAGACACTCGTGTCAAGCCAGTGCATGCACAAAATCGTACACAGTACAAATTAAAGGTTGACACACAGGAGCCTGGGGTGGGGAACTCCCATATAAAAAAGACGTAGGTGCTCTTCGGCAATTTTGAAAAGAACCCCTCAGAGGCACCAAGATCCTTTTTTGTGGGCGTAACTTGAAATTGTTTTCTCCCCTAAGAAGTACTAATTCCTAGAAAACACATTATCTCCCGTCATAGTTTTTCGGCTCAATAGCCTAAAAGGCACCGCAAAAGCTCCCACTGTGGACCTTTTAAGGCTAAACACTCTAAGAGCTACCAAAACCGCTAAAAGGTACGACGAGCCCCCCCGCCCCAGCATTTCTATGCGGGAGTCTCCCCCGGGAACACTACACGTAAGTCCCTATAATAGGTCCTGGAGGGAAGTTGTGCCGTCTGTGCTACAAATCTCTTCAAAAAAGGGTCCACATTTGGTCCCTGCGACCTGTTCCACGCGGTTTAATTGACGTATTTTTATCTTTTTTATTCCTTTTGTAACTGAAAAGCCCCTTTGGGGAGTTTTGATGACTTGTCCCTCCAAACTGTGTTTGTCGGTGCCTTCGTATGAACAGTGCATGCGAGTAGACAAGTTCCTGTTATCAGATGAAAATGAACCAAAAATGATACCTTTTGCCCGTAGATTTTGCCATTTTCCTGTGCACTAGGTCCATTCATGTGAACACACAAGTGACTAGTCGCTGCAACCAGTCTCTTCGGTGTAGACTGGTCAAGTGTGCCGACTTGAAAGAGAAAGGGGAAAAAAATAATGGAACAAGAAACGATATGGCTCTTTCACATCCTAAGTTCGACCTGTAGCCATAAGTTGGGACACTTTCCACAGCGAATAACAGAATATCTCCCATAACTGGCTGAGAGTCATGACTTGGACCACACGCACACACACAGAAAGCATTCTTATCCTCCCATCTAAGCAGATAACACTCCCAAGTGGACACTTGACAATTCAGTTTGAAAAATAGTTCCCCGGAGTGTCTGCTTGTGTAAACAGACATGCATCCTGATATAATTTCGCACTTGCTTTTTTCGGAGAATAACTAGCCGTGCCTAGCAAAGGTAAAAGCTCTGATGTAATTCTTAAAGAGTTCTTACCTAATGATGAGCTCCTTCCACGCACGAATTACACAATATGTAGTCCCAGGAGCAACAATTCAAACCCGGAAGCTATGTGATCTGATATTTGATATGCTAGGTCTGAAATTTAGGAATTATAATTCTTTTTTTCACGTCACTAACTTTAAGCCGAAGAACACCTTTTTAGTTCAGTTTGGTGGTAATTATTGAGGTCACTGTATTGCATTGGTGAGACTGAAGTTTCACGAGATGCAACGGTCAGTTAGGCCTAGATTTTAAACTATCTATTCTTTATAAGACCCTGAGGAAGATTTTTTGTTCGCTCATTTAGCGTGTTTAGTGGAAGAACACCCATTTCTGGAAAAACCAAGATGAGATTCCAAGATGCAGGCGGCCGATGACAGAGTTCCCTATAACGATTCTGATTGGATGATACCTGTAGCGCAACGTCAGTACTGGGAAATTTCTCGGGCCCAGTCTCAGACGGGGATCGAGCGAGGGAAGGGGAAAAGAGATCTTTTTTCATCTTTCAGACGCAGATCTCTCCGCTCAAATTCGTGGCGAACGTGATGTAACCTCCCACGCACATGGTATACAAGAAACCGAAAATAACAAAAAAGCCTAAGAAATCTCATTTTTTGGACAAAATGAGCAATTAATTTTACCATATTGTCAGAAGTGGAGCGTCGCAACGCTGTTAGATCAACATTTTACAGTCTCGGCAAAATCTAAACATCAAGCATACGAAGAAATATAGCCCACGCAACAACCTAATTTCATAATACTAAAGTAAAACGTAGAGAAACTTTAATATTTAAAAGCGCGCGTCACAAGATTTGCATACGACCTTCACTCGACGTTTCTCAAACTGTGATGAAGTGCACTTTTGTGTTTTTTTGTTTCTTCTTTTTTTTTCGTTAAAAAATATACGTCTATCGTGCAACCAGCCACATTCCACTAATTACATGTTATGATTTGTTTTTAAAAGTTCATGCACTGAATCCAATGTTTATTTGGAATAACGACCAACACATGGCGGACATCACGCAAACCAAGTCTGGGTGTCCAGTCCAAAGTTAAATTTTCCTCCTAACCTAGAGGTCCCGTCGGTCGACCAATCACTGCCAATCCACTAATGGTTTCTATAGTTACGGGCGCTAGGCCCCGGTCTGTGACGCGGACCCCACAAGCCATGACGAACTCAAGTGACACATCTTTGACAGGGCCAGCACAGCATGTACTCCAAAGGCAAGGCGAATACGGTGCCCTCGGATGCAGAGGCACGCGAAAAGTAAGCTTCAGTTGATTTTTCCTGCAAAATGGATGCCAGAAATGGAATCAGCGAGTCCGAAAACGGGGGATGGTATATAAATTTTAGGGCCATTGCGAGCGAATTTCGAAAGTTTCATCGCCGGGTCTTGAGCGCGGCTTTGTGTTGTAGGAAGCTGTCCGCTGTGTCTGTACACTGATGAAGCGTAACTGGCTTATCAAATGTTCTACTTCTTCCGTAGGCTGGCCTTGTATGTGTACGAGTACCTTTTACATGTGGGAGCGCAAAAGAGCGCACAGACTTTTCTTAACGAGGTAAACTTGATCAGAAGTTGGTTCGTTTTCACGGAGTGTGCAACTTGGTTTTCTACGAGACGCGATTCGGGAGCGTAGCGTCTCTCGAAGGTTACATGCTTCATAGGTACTGAGGGACACTTTCGTTCTCTTCCAGATAAGATGGGAAAAGAATATAACGCTTGGTGAACCTCCTGGCTTTCTTCATTCATGGTGGTGGTGAGTTTCGCCAATGACTGAACTAATTAGTGAGTTGTTGATTCGAATTTTAAACTAGGTCCTCATTATCTTTACAGCGAAATAAATGAGAGCTACGTTTTTAATGGTCGTTTATACGCAACACTGCCGGATTTTATTTTCCAGCCTTCTAAACTGTGATCCTGGGTGCTTCATTAACCTTTCTCTATGATTAAATCCTGGTTGTTTTTTTAATTTCCCGCCCAAAGTATTTCTCTTCGTTCAAGTGATGCCCGTGTGCTTTTTCCCTTTCTTCGTTTCAGTGTATTTTGGGACTTATATTGCGCCGCTCCAGAGAGACGAGACAGTTGCGACCATTCAAGTGAAGCAAAAGCTTTCCACGACTATGTAAGGACAATTTAGAATTTACAATGTAAGCTCTTGATGTAATTTCCTCCGAGATCTTTGCGAGCGAAGCGATTATTCGTTCGGTCGGAGCGCTCCATTTTTGTCACGCTAGATCAGTGTATTGTTACATTTACACGCGTGGAAATCTGTCGAGATCACCGATTTCAAACATACTGCTCGCTGTAAGCATTGTTGCGGGTTTAAACCTGGAAGGCACGAGAGTCTAATTTCCATTCGCCTGAACGCTTGTGGTGGCTTAGTGAAGAAGAACGCGCAGATGAAATGATATGTTTTTCGTACACTACATCTTAGAATTTCCTGCGTGTTAGCCGCTGTCATTTCCTTTCAACGAAAATGCAAAATCATTCCGTGATAATTTTAACTACGCCTCTACGTAAAACGTAACCGATATGCAACGTATCCTTCCAAGTTGTTGCTTGTTTACCAGAAAATTGAGCATTGTTGAGAAATTTTATTCGGCCGTCTCGATCGGAGAGTAAAAGCTCTTTAACACGGCCAATATTCAAATTCCTAGCGAACGCGCTGGTTAATTTTTCATCGCAGACGGAAAGATATTGTGCCATGCAAGGGATAGGGGAAAACTTTGATTTATTGTACATGAAACTTTTGCAAAAGATCGATTCTTTCCCTGACATATTATGCTTTTTAAGCTTATCTCTTTTCAGTTCTACCTTTGAATGCTAAACTTGAACAAAGGTCTTTGTGACTTCGCCACCAGTTGCATTCAACACGAGTTTTGCCTTCTTCGAGTTTATTTGCGTCCAGATTATGCACCGCTCCACTTGAATATGTTGTCTTTTTTGTCGGGTAATTGAATGTTCTTATTCTCAAATTTTAAATCCCTCGTAACCGGTTGAATAGAGTCGGTGAATGCTCATGAGCCTAAAGCTAAGGTTTTTTGAATAAATTAGCCAAGGGTATAGTTACGACAGGGTTGAGTCGATCAGGTGGAGGCGTTCAAAATGTATTTTCTTTGAATTCAATGATTTCTCAGTGAAGCGCGGTAGTTTACGTCTGCGATTAATAAACCGCTTATACCCAGCTAAGACCCGAGCACAAAGATCAAACGAACGAATGATCGGTGCTTCGAAACCACGAGACGCGCCGAGGACGAATATTTTGTGTTGATAAACTATGGGGGAGATGCGTATTGAGGTTTCCCAAAATTTGCATAATTTCAGGAAGGAATGGCATTTTTTTCGTCACATGACGGAGTTTTTAGACTAACAGTTTAGCGCTTATTAAGAGAGACGGCGCAAAGAACGCTTTTTTCTGAAGCCATTCGAACGCGTGCAGGTTATTTCACGGGCGATTATGTGTTCCGATTTTTTTGTCGCGCGCGCGATAAACTCTGCTCGTTGGCGTGTGATAATGTGAATTTACATGGCCATAAATAAACCAGGGTTTTATTTTATCGACACTGACAACACTGAATACACGTCATGGGTGGTCGGACTTATTTAAAACATCTCTGCTCCTCTGTCAACTTAGCATAAAGTTTGACACGAGAGTGTCTGCGAGAAGTTTGGGTGGGATGTGTTGTGATTGTGTACTCCGTGTGACAGGTGTTGAGTTTCCAACACGCACCATTTTGGGAAAACTTCTGGCAGGAATTGCTATTGTCTGTTAGCGTATGAGCTCGCTGATCTTGTGATAAACTGTGGTTAAATTTAGCACAAGCCCTTTTTTTTTCTCAGCCAACAGTACAATCCAAACAAGGTTCACGTTTTGAACTGATTTCTTGATTTTTTTTTCCACCACCACTTAAAGTTCGTGTTTGAAATAGTTTAGGATAGGAAGGGCACGCTTTCATAACTTTGTTGTTTAGACAAGCATTGTGAAAATAGTAATGCTATTATTGCAGTTGACAAGGCAGATGACAGCTTTGTGTTGTGAAAATTTTTACCCACAGAGAATTGTGTTTTCAAGATAAAATCACAGTAGTTGTAATCAATGAAGTTGTTGCTTGTTTTATATAACTGCTTTGCTGAAAGAATTATTGATAAAGTGCTTGTTACATTAGGAAATTACTAAGAAAAGATGGTGAAAGACGTCATGTTTATGTCTTGTACAGTTTGCAGCTGTGTAATTTCTGTAAATACTCCAGCATAAATTTCCTGCCCCTGAGGTCTTCTACTAAATAAAAGTAGAGTTAGAATTGTTGTTACACAAAATACAAAGGATAGGCAATCATTGATATAGGCATACAAAATCTCCTCACTTGTCTCTACATACCTCTTAAAGTAACAGTAGTGAGAATTGCATTTATACATGAAAAGGCAACAATTTTCCCTTAGCAATAATTTTCTTGGTTCAATCTCTTAACCAAGTATAAGCATGGCTGCTTAATACAAAAGTTTCAAATGTCTGGTTTTGTTTGGTCAGTAAATAATCTCTTCTTGAATTAAGTTTTATTTTTACCTCCAGAGTGGGGCCTTTGAAAACAAAACAAAAAATAGATTTCACTCTACTATACCATATCTGCTACATTTGACTGTAATCTTAACTTTCACTGGTTTCCAGGCAACAAACTTTACTTTGGTAAAAATAGTGACAGCCATTAATTTGTAAAATGTCTAATTTTGTTGATAAGTTGTCAGAAATTTTATACCTGTTTCTTGCGTTTCTAAATATCAAATGGCATTTTATGGCCTGCAGTTAAAGTTCGACAAAAAACTAACAACTATTGTATATGATTTTGAGCATTTTGCTGAGAGTTATAACATTTGATATTTCTAAATAAGTAAAAGCTACGTACAACTTGCTTTTTACTGTTACAAAATCTTTGATGTTGGGAATGAATTTATTAGATCAATAAAGCTTCTCTAAGTGGCTAGAACTTCAAATTATTATTTGTTAAGAGCTAAGATAAGACGTCTTGAAAAGCTATCACTTTCAAAATGGTTTTACCTAGGTGTTTTCTTTTAAAGGGACCTCATCACAGCTTGTGTATCTGGAAAAGTTTAGTCTAAGTTTTTCAAGTTCGTTGTTTGTAACCTGTGTCAGTCCTCTCCATCTTTGATCATCCTTGTTCCTTTATTTTTTATTTGTATTGTATCTCTCAAGTGCTTTTCTGTCATAGTAAACTATTGTTTTCAGGTTTCCTTCAATTCATAGGTAATTTTGTACACGACCAAAATAACTTAAAATACAATGACTGAGCTCCTTTTAGTTACAAGCTTAGGTGTCTGTCTGATCACCATGTATGTAGTTTAATCCATATTCTATTTATTTGTCAAACTAGAAAGGTATTCCCTATACAGCAACTTAATAAGTTTCAGTAGCCATATTTATTTAACAAAAAGAAAATTGACTTCCATTTAATGCCATTTGTCTAAATCTCGCACAGTTTTGATTGTTTCTAAACTGTGTGTCACATCACCTTCAAGTAACATCTTACAAATGATCGTGATGCCAAGCTTTTTACCTTGCTATATGTTGGAAATAATGTTCCGCTGATACCATGAGCTGCGTGATACATAGATTTTAGCATCACTTTTTTGTGGCATCTTCATTCAGTAAGTTCATAGTTTGAAGTCAAAGTTGTGACCTCTGCAAATACCTCTTAATAATCACTTCAGTATGACATGCCAAAAACGTGTACAATTTTCAAGAAAAGTAGTAATTTACAGGTGCATGTGCAGCAGGGCTGTCAATCAATCAATCATTCAATCAAACTTTATTTAGAGAGGTTATTACACTCAAAAGCACCAACCGGTAGCACCTGTTATGGCTGAGCATGCTTGATGGGCCCTTGTTGTTATGGGTTAACTTGGCTGTAGTTAATACAATTAAGCCGTAAAAGTAACAAATTTGTTACGAGTGTGAAGATCAAGGCAACAGGTGAATCAGAACTTACATGTTGATGCACATCTACAGAAGGCAGAAACCAAGCAAAGGAGGCGTACACTTTTCATCGCATCTTAAACGAACACTGAGAAATGTGTTGTGAAAACAAGTTCTTTTAATGACTGATAAAACAGGTGTTGAGCTCAGTTATCACAAAATGTCATTATTTGTACCTGACTAGTACTCTCATATATCAATAGCATGTCACTGGCAACAGCAAATAATTCACTACTCTTTTGTGACAAATGGTCATTGTTTATTATTTAGAAGCTTAATTTGGATATTAAGAACAAATTTTGAAAGGAAAATTAAAGTTGTGTTAACATTTGATAACGACTTGACTTATAAACCTATCATCAGGTCATTCCCAATCTTCAGCAGGGGGCTGTGCCATCCCCGGGATTCCCTCAGATGGGGGCAACTGATGGTCCCCCTGGGGGCTCAAGTATGCCTGGAGGAATGCCTCCTTATTTTACGGTAAGCAATCATATACTGTGTGTTAAGTTGAATTGAGGTCCACTTAATTCTGACACACTCTGGTTACAAGGACAAAGGACACCTTTAGGAAACATCTTTGGAAGATATTTACAAGGAATTTATGTCCTACCTTTGTTGATAGCACACGAAATTTGTGAATACACTAGCCAGGTCACTGAGGAAAATTATATTAAAATGTTAAGAATGCAAGATTTGCCATGGTTTTCTTAATTCTTTCCTTCACAGTTATAGTTTTAACACAAGTCTTTTTTTTTTTTACCAGCATTTCATTTTCACCATCTATACTAAACAAGTCCTTTGTATTTCCCAGGCTACAGTGTATGATCTGGTTTTCTTGAAAGTGCTCTTCTTCTTCTAAGGCAGTCACTTGTACACTATGTAAGCATTATGTACTTAATACACATTTTCACTGTTCTTTCCTATGTAGTCGTCACAACCGCAAGCGTCGCCCCATCAACCACCTTCACATCAAACGCCTCAGGGTTACATGCCAAATCAGGTAGATAAAGTGGCTTTGGCATAATTATGAGGAAATAATCTCGCAATTTAAGTTTTTAAAAAAAAAACACTACTTTACCATAAAGGTAGTGCTCTGTACCTGTCATTTGAATGAATTCTACCTGTTTCGCATCCACCAACTTCGCACCCATCTAAAATCCTCATTAACTTTCTATTTCGAGTTTGTCTCCACCGTGTTTGAGTTCACCCCCAACTTTTTGAGTTTGCTCCCATGAATTCTATATTTGTGATAGACTTGAAATTAATGGGGAAAATTAATATACATGTATAAAGGCGAAACAAAATCATACACTGTTGTTGACAAAGTATTGTCACTTAATTATTGACATTGAATTCTTATTATTTAATGGATAGTTTGGTAATCTTTAATTAGTGCATGCATATCAAGATTTGGTATAAATCTACTCGCATTCTGTCAGGAATGCTGTCCTCTGATTGGCTATGCTACTCAATCACTATCTATTCTGTGATAGATAGTGAGTAGCATAGCAGTGTGCCCTTGTTAACAAAATGCGGCGGCTTCTTTCTCAAAGTGTCTGTGAAGAGGATTTAGATAAAGTTTTGAATGACTAGTAGATTTATACTAAAGCAATTAGATTATTCGCTCTTGATTTCTATCTGTGATAGTTACATCAGGCTGCGC
>Ga0126338_10001157_pt1 | contig 16577 bp, 3 predicted proteins | sample OrbCmetagenome_2_FD_92529 | JGI IMG/M metagenome (GOLD analysis project Ga0126338, IMG submission 92529) | Coral microbial communities from Petempiche,Puerto Morelos, Mexico - Orbicella C C metagenome | ecosystem: Host-associated > Invertebrates > Cnidaria > Coral | place: Petempiche,Puerto... | reverse complement strand
TTTTTCTCGGCTCTGAAAAAGCTCGGTGTACTATAGTTAAGGAAGAAGGCGAGAATCCGGAAACCTACCAAAGAAAACAAGGTGGGACGGGGAGGCAAATGCGAGACTTTGCGAGAAGGCGAGAATAACGCTTTTCTTTGCGAGCCCGACATATTTTGAATTTGTCAGTTGCAAGACTGACACCTCAAAGTGTTTTGAATGTGAGCTCGAGACGTTCAGACGTCATTTATCAAAAAAAAAAAACCTCAAACATTCTTAGCCTTGCAAAAAATTGAGGCTGTTAGACGCACGCGACCACTATAAAAACGAAACTGAGAGTCCCGTGAAATTCGACGAAAATTTTGCGAGACTCATAGTTTTCAAAGGAACATTCGCCACCCCTAAAACAAGGTTGATTCGATCAAAGGAACAACAAAAAAAATTAGCATCGTTTAACCAGTACATTCTCTCTTTCCCTGATAAACTCTCTCCCAAGACCATACTGGGATGAAACGTTTAAAAGCTTTCCGTTCCCTCGCGGCATAGACAGCCAGGGGCATTTCCTTTATGCGGAGTGTATTGCGAAGGAACTAGACTCTTGTGGTTTTGTTTTGCTCAGTGGTTCAATATAGATTTCCTTTGTAAACAAATTTTTACAATTTAATTAAGTGCATACACTTCCGGCTCTTCCACAAATATCCAGACTCTATTATTTCCGTAAATACCTTGTTTTTTTCTTTTTTGGCACGAATTTGGGGAAAAGCTGTCCTAAACAATTTAAAGAATGACATAGGTGGTGTGGCGGGGTGGAGTGTAAACCAAGATACACGAGCGCGAGGCGCGACATCAGTCACGCGATCTTCCTCTTGAGGAAGATAGATTGCGTAACGAGCCCAAAGAGTGTCTGCGTAGGACGAAGCTCTGCCCAGCTAAGCCGTTTTTGAATGTTCCTCGGGCTAAAATGTGTTCTTTTAGCCGAAATGTTTTAAGCTCGTTATTCTTGTTTCGGATTTGTTCTTGATTAGGTTTATGCAAGAGCAGATCCTCCGCTTGGGCAGTAGTGTTTTTCTGTAGTAGGAAATCATCAGTTTTGATGTTTTCCGGTCTTTTAACAGCGTTATGTATAAAAACAGGCAAGACGGTCTTGTTTCGGTTTCATTTACTAGACAGCTGTTATGAGTATTCATTGATGTTTTAAAAATAGTCAGTGTTTCAAGGGTTTGATCGATATTGATAGCACGCCCACACCCACATCCGAGGACCTCTATTATCCCCTGTTTAGTTATTTGAATTCTTCAGACAAAAGTGATGTTGTCTGTCTCAGTTACACCTGTATCTAGTCTTTCATTTGAAAGCGAATACTCCTCTTTTAAATCAAGACGGCCATGCATATTTATCAATTTGCCTCTATTACGCTTCTTTTTTCAATTATATATTTGTATGTTCGCGGGTCAACTCGAGTTAGAAGTAAAACTAAATCATTTTTGGAAACTTGTTTCATTGAAGTGTTAACTAAAACCTATGACTGAGAAAAAGTGTAGTCATCATTTTTCAAAAACCCTTTCTGGGAAAATAATAATGTAGAAACAAAATCTCGATTTACGATTTGTTACATTAAAGTAACAATGACTCAGCTGGGCGTTTCCCGGTCGCGCCCATGCACAGCATGACAGGCGAATTTGTGGTGGATATCTCCCGAAGAATAATCGATTTTTATATCAAAAAATGTGTGCCGTATTTCTAGATTATTCTACGCCGTAAAATAATCGCTTACTTGTCTGGAAACATACCTACACTTTGCGCTATTTGACTGACCACAAAATCGCGCTTTCAAGTTTACAACTGGCATTGAGAAAACTGCGGGTGTGAAAAATGGTGACACCCATTTCGGACCCGATGTCAAAAATTTTTTGCATTTGCACACTTTATTTCTCCTCTTGACGATGTGAATACAGTATTGATAAAAATAACGTGCAGTAAAAAGAAAGTGGAGAGGGCAAAATATGTCAGGTAAAACCATCTTCAGAGCCACTGAGAAGAGATTCTTGTTCGTTCATCTAAAGGATGTCCATTTATATTCGAATCGGTGCAAAAACTCGTGAAAACTAAAAAAGAACTGCCGAAAAGTTTCTTTTAATACTTATTCTCTATCTGTGAAAGTTTCCACTAACCACCAATTTACTTTTCCCTGTATTGTCATCCTTGATTGCCACAGGAATCTATCAGCGTTGGGCAATGAGGAAATTTGGCGTGTGCAGGACTGGTTCCGGTATTTTTTTCTCTTGTGAATTAATGTCTAAATGAGATTTCAAACCGTCTTTCCTTTCAAATGCGCCAGGAGCGAAAAGAAAATTTGCGGTGAAGCCGGCCAAGCATTGCCCACCTTGACTGAATTGTTAAACGATTTAGTCGTAGCTCGAAACACATCTCAGTGAGTGAACACTTAATCGCTGAAAAGGTTGGCCTTTTTTTCTAGAAGAAGACGTATGGGAAGAAGTAGTTTCCTCCGAACAGGCTCCCGATGAGGGCAGAAACTTTGAAACAAGAATTCGGCAAGCGAAGCGAGCGGGTCGGGGTGATATTGTCAAAAGGACAATAAGTACAAAAGCTATGGTTCACCCTGATTGAAATGAGCTGGGGAATCCCATCTGCAACAGGGAAAATACACACCACACCGGATTTGAAATCATTTTACTCGCGACAAACTCGACAGGTTTGCACAACCGCGATCCCACTCAATGTAAAATAAGTCACGGTTAGGGTTTTTCTTGAAAATCTTAATGGCTCAAAACCATGTCTAAAATGCAGTCTAGTAAACAGGAAATCTAAATCCTTTTCCCTTCCTACTTAGTTTTTGCAGGTTTTTAGTTTATCCCTGATAACATTCCTTCGAGAACGTAGCTGCTCTCTTTAAAAATATCTTTGTTATCCAATGTTCATATATATACTCTGGTCCCAGAGGTTTTTCTTGATTTTTCTCCGCATGAGATGAGACAGGGTTTGTTTATTGATATCAAGTTGATTGGTAGACAGAATGGTTTCAGGCTTACCCAAGAGTCCTCAACAGTCTAGAAAATAAAACATGCAGTTCCTCACGATTTATAGCATCAGTGTAAAGAATAGGCTGAAAAAGGCTTTCCAGTGGCATATCGAACGCGTACTTGAGGGATTCAGGAAATCTCATGGTTTTAAGATAGGAATTTTAATCATCTTGTGCTGTGTAATAATAAAAACCTTTCAATCTCTTCATAGGTACGCAAAAAATAAACTCCCGCCGTGAATCACGAGGGCGTGACAGCGAAACTGGTGTGAAAACAATCTGCGTGGAAGAATATTTCCTTTCGATGAAGAAACTTCGCCTATTTTTGCCTAGAACTAATTTGATTACATTGTTTCGTCCAACCGCAAAATTGAAACAATCTTTGTCGAGTGTTAAAGCAATTAAGGCATTATTTCGGTTACAAAACTCGGAAAGAACTTAATTTGAGTGTTAAAAGTCAGACTGTATATGAAGACGCTAAAATATGTGACCAAAACCATTTGAGAAATTAGGGACGGGGAAAAAATGCGTCTTGAAAAATTGAGATTTGACATTTCTTCAAATCCGTTCCTGGTTGCGTTAGCTATATTGGATTTGATATGTGATCTTCATGTCTATTATTTTTGTTCATTATTTCCTTGGCGTACTGATCTGGCTTGGGGCACAGTAATCGATTTTTCATCGCCGGAGGAAAAACCTGTTATGAGAACGATGTTCGATCGATCGCCCACGTTTCCGACCTCGCCATTGTGCTACAGTACGTCGGCGAGGTATTTTTCTGTGGCATTACACCGTGACCTCACCCATCATTGTCTGCAAACAACACTCTCAAGTATTTCGCCCGCAGGATGAACCTTTTGACCTTTTCAGCGATAAAAAGAGCATCATAAACTCATCGTACTCAATTGAACCAAGACCGACTCCGGGTGGTCAGAGAAACTGAAGAAATCTTAAGGTACAAAGAGGATTCACCAGGATCGCTTATTTTAAAGATGAACACACAGGTCACAAACGTTTTACTTGTTGTCCTCGCTTTTGCTGTGTTTGCAACGGCACAACAACGTAAGTAGTATTTTTCTTTTATCTTTCAACGGACCTCCTTTTGATGCTATCACCCTGAAATCTTTTGATATTCTGCCATGTAGTTTTTTCTTGGTTACAAGAATTTTTTTTTGTTTTAAATACTTGTCTTGATAGCCTCGATTCCATTCAGCACGGCCGAAACTCTTCATATTTTTCAAATGAGGAATTGGTGAAAATTTTAAAATTGCAACAGCATTAGGCTTTTTTTATTTTAAAGGATTACGCTTTCTTGTCGGTGAAGACTGTATTAGTCGCCAATATTGTCTTGACTATAACGGCCTTCATTCTAAAATGTTGGCTTACATAAAATATTTTTCTTCTAAAGAATGCCAGGACCGTATTGCGACAAAAACTTGCCAATACTTTGTCAGATTGTATCGCGAGAAGAACATCGATTGCTGCAAGTGGAAACAGATGACGAGCCACTGCGCGCTGACTTGCAAAGTTTGTGGTAAGATACCAGTTATTATATCCTACCTTAAGGTCAATAAGTGATGACAAGTTGCGACACGAGGAAATTTTCTAAACTTTCGTTGTTTTCAACATCGTTAATAGAAAAGACTTCCCACGAAAGGACTCTTATAAGAAGTTTGGTCAATATTGAAACATCAGGAAAATAGCTTCTGAATCATGCATTGAGAAAATTTTTCCGCATTAACGTAGCTCCGACCCTAATAATTACCGTAAAACTAATACTAAGTTAAGATATTAAGTTACTGTAGCCGAAAACATTCCATCACACAAATGCACAGTCAGCTAGAGAAACATGTGACCGATGGAACGCGAGAGAAAACCTTGTCAGCCAATCATTGGTTTACGCGCACTGTACGAAAAAGTTTTCTGGCATAAGTTAACTGTAGAACATGAAAACGAAACCAAGTTTAACTATAATTACATTCAAAAGGAATCAGCAGAGTTGGGGTACGTTCTTTTTCCGCTTATATTTAAAGTTTTACTATTCATTTTAAAAACGTTCTTACTTATTTTGGTCTTTTACAGAACCTATACCAAAATGTGCAACACGAGCGAGTAGATATGGCTGTTGTTGGGATAACAAAACAGAAGCGAAGTCGTATGCTGGCGAAGGTTGTCCTGGTAAGAAAAAAAAGTTATTGATAATTTTGTTGTTGTTTTTGCTATTTTTTCCCTGGCAGAACTGATAATAACTGATGATATAATAGAAAACGAAACATTTTTTTCCTTATTTTTTTCAATTGTACTGAAGTATCTGTAAAGAAAGTCATTTGTTCGTAAGACTGCCCAATTGCATCAGTTTATTTTTTTATCTACGTTGACTAAGGATCCCGAAGTTTTTGACTTCACTGTAATCCAATTTAAATTAAGAGCAATTCACAGTCAACATGAGTGAAGTACTGATCATGTTTTATTTCAACAGAATGCAAAGATAAGTATGCAACCTATTGTAAACTACGCGTTTCACGTTTCACCAAAGAAAAAGCCTGCAATGAACGAGGAAAGAAAATGTGTGCAAAAACTTGTGGAATTTGCAGTAAGTTATTTGTCACATTCAGACTTCTTTCAGGCTTGGTAGTGAGACAAAAGTGGTAGTGAGACAAAGTGGCCGACCACACAGCCACTCTTGAGCCCCGTCACGCTTTACTTTCCACGATAGGCAAAAAGATTGCGTGACGGTGCCTGCGTGGGAGGCCTGAATGCAAATCGCTTTACATCTTCACGGGAGGTGTAGGGGACGCTAGTTGGGCAATGGGATATTACCTATGGGGCCTTCACCAACACTGCAGTAATGAAGTAACGATTATGAATTACTTTGTTCACCTGGGCCCGTCTTCAAGTAACAAAGTGCATGTAGGAATATTTTACCTAACCTTCTCAGATTAATTTTCCAAGTTTACTAGAACATGTTTATAGAGCTTTCTTAACATCTGAACTAGGGGAACTCTTCTTTAAAGAGATACCACGTCTGCTAACAGGGTGCATGTTTCAATCATTTTAGAGATCAAGGCTGCTGCTCAAGCGCTGCCTGATTGTCTTGACTCTCCATACGGCTGTTGTTGGGACCTTACACCTGCCCAGGGACCAAACGGACAGGGATGCAGAGGTAAATAAGGATTATGTACCATAAAAACGGGCACGCACGGAAAGGGAACTTTACGCTATGTTATGAGGATCACTCATTTAGTTTCAGTAGCTTAGCTTAATCCACTCATTGACTTTGCGCTGTTTCCAAACTTTAGTGATAGCTGAAAGCTTTATATGGTAGATCAACGTCCTTCTCCAGAATTCTAACCACTAAGTTCCCATTTTCTTTTGTTCAGTTTGCCAGAACCTGTATAGCAGGTTGTGCAGTTTGTGGGACGATTACTGCCAACCAGAAGCATACAGGTTTATCAAGGAAAATGTTATTGACAGATACAGATATAGCTGTCCAATCACGTGCGGCAAATGTAGACCAGGTCAAAAGATGTTGGACTCTTCGGTGTACAGTGAGTAGATCACTTTACAGACAGACCTTAGCGCTTTCCATACAACCAAAAATTACAGAACTTTCGAAATAGGGGTAAATGGTTCTGAAATTTCCTTGGGAAGTTTCCAGAAAATCCAAAAATTGACTAACGTTTCAATTTCAAATTCACACTGAAAATACTTTATTTGAAATTGTGTCCTATTCTATTATGTTTATTTCAATATTAAAGGAACTCAGACGCATTATTTTGAGTTACTTTGATCACGTACAAAGTCACCTTTAAATTGAAGGAAACCTGAAAATAACAGTTTATTAAAATAGAAAAACACCAAATAATAATAATAAACCATAAAGAAACAAGGATGGTTAAGGATGGAGAAGAATAACACGGATTACAGCGATGAACTTGAAAAATGTAGGTTAAACTTTACAAGATGCGCGAACCGTGACGTAGCTCCGTTAATCACATGATAACTGATCAACGTTTATATTTTGTTTTATAGGGAGACTTTAAAATCAAGTTAAGACAAAGAATGATCAACGACGCCCCACGGAAGATGCCAATATACCTTTACCTAAGAGGAAATCACTAATGCATTATTAGCTGATTTGTCCAGAGCCATCGGGATTTCTGTTAAACATCAGCTTGTATTGTCCGGACTGGAAGAACAATTGAATAGAATTGTACAGTTAGTTTTGCTATGTGCTATTTATTGAATATTTATGAGCTTGCTTATAGAAAATAAAACTTATCGACAGTGAGCTCAAACTGCGTTGGAGTTGTTTAGATGATGTCATTCTAATATAGCGAGAAAAATTCCCAAATATACCTCTACTAGAGAGACACCATCAGAAAATTGAAAACACCGAATTATTTCATATATACTTCACACCTGTTTTATTACCTATCCGAGGGGAACATCCTCCCGGGGATCGAATATCCCTGTACTAAGTATGAGCGTAGGATCCTCCCGGGAAATGATTGCGCCCACACATGACAGGAGGGTACATTACCGGGAATCGAATATCCTGGTACAGCTCATGATACGCCGGGAGCGTAGCATCCTCTCGGGAAACGGGAACCCCCGCATATAACCTACACGAGGAATCCCGGGGTTCCAATGCCCCTGTAAAATGCGTGGCTCCATGACATCAGTTAGATACACTTCGATTTAGCTACACGGGTGAAACGCTCAACTCCGTCCCCTTCCCCGAGAATCAAATAGCGTACCCTCGCAAAATATCTGCACAACGCAAACATCGTCCTGGGAAACTGAATTCCTTGTCTGTACTGCGATGAAGAGTGGTTTGTATATGTATGTATAAAGTCACTATAAAAGATGAAAACATCTATCAAACACCAGGTGTTCTGTTAGCTGGTCTATTCTGGGAACTCTGCTAGTGAAGAAATCGATTTTAAGCTTCCATTAAAAGGAGTTAAATAAACGACTGCTGACAAAGGAAATTAATCTCCATTTTTGTCCTTAACTCAGATGTTTAGGGATAAACTGTTCACAGCCTCGTCATTTTTCAACGAACGCGAAAGAAAAAGCGAGCGGAGCGAGCGTGAAGCACGCGGGGAGCGTGAAGCACGCGGGGAGCGTGAAGCACGCGGGGAGCGTGAAGCACGCGGGGAGCGTGAAGCACGCGGGGAGCGTGAAGCACGCGGGGAGCGTGAAGCACGCGGGGAGCGTGAAACACGCGGGGGCGAGAGGCGAGCGAAGCGAACAAACGCCATCAAGTCTCCCCTTTTGCGCTAGCGTCCAGTTCTCTCGCGATTCTTTCCGCGCGTTCAACGATCGAATAAAAATATGAGAGAATAGAGGGCTGTGAACAGTCTAATTTAGGGAGGTCTCAAATGGTTTATAATTACTCCAAGATAAAAGATCAAACAATTCCATCCAGCATTACGGTTAGATAAACGTTTGTTCAGGACTAAAATTTTCATCCAAATAAAAACGTTAATCGGAGCTTGACAGGATAATTTCCTCACGCGCGCGCCCATTTTTCGTTCCGTTTTTTTCACGTCATGGTCAACGAACAAAGATAAAACAGGCAGTCATTCTGCTTGTAGTTTATCCCTCTCTTTTACTGGTAATTATCGGGGTGATTGAATCCCCATATATTCTCCATTTATCTGAACCCACAAGTCGAATATTTGTTTCTACAAAAACCAACCATCATCACTTGAGTTTTCGGCTCGGCATTTTCTCATTTTGCATTTATTTGCAAACTTTGATCGTAAATAATAAATATTAACTGAGGAAAAATATACCGCTCTAGCAAAAAATGTACAATCGCGGCTGTTCTAGTTGGGAAAAATATCGTTAAGAGTTAATAAATATTCAGTCTAAGTCTTGTCTCTTTAAATATTGGTGTTCATCAGAAATCTTCTGAACTTAATTTCATAGCCAACTTCAGCCATTCATGGATGAATCAAGTTCGTTGCGTTATTTCAGTGTCTTCCTACGAATAAAAACAAACAAACAAACAAACTGAATATCAGTAAAATTTGAAATACATAAGGTTGACAATAGCGTTGTCTGGGAACAAAACACAGTATCGTGTCCTGCGTCCTTTGACGCAGATTCTAGTGTAAAATAGAGAATGCTTGTGGTCTAGAATGAGTCCGGCCCGAGTTTCGACTTTTTATAGAGAAATGGGGAAATTTCTAATCAACAAACTGTTTTTAAGATCATTTTTCAACGAAGACTGCTCCCATAATGAAATTTTAAATATGCTATATAATTCTCAGTTTCATTAAGTATTAAATGTACCTTCTCGAGAAATGTCTAAGCTTACCCTCGAATATCAGGAATATCTCGAATTGAAATCGTTTTAAGTCTAGTGAAATGTTCCTTCGAACGATCTACAAGTGCTATAAGAATAAAGAATTGAACATGAACACATTGACATACTTACTGTAAACAGAAATATCTAGCATCTTTTGGCCCGGCGTACATTTTCCACACGTTTTAGGGCAACTCTTTCTGTATCTGTCGACGACGTGTTTTTTAACAAACTTGTAAACTTCTTCTTTGCAATAACCGCTAAATAAACTGCACAACCTGTGATAATTGTCTCTGCAAACTGATGAAGAAAAGATAGGGAACACATTGGTTAAGACTCTTCTATTAAGAAGTAAGGCAAATTTTTTAACCCAACGTAAGCTGATAAAGCCACATTGTAAAAGGACTGGTTAGCAGCAACCGTTTACTTTAGCATGTTAAAGAAGTTAAATTCGCTTTCGCTATCTATATAGTAGTAATAATCAAAGATTACCGTAGTGCGTTCGACGCCGTCACTTTAATCTATATATACCTGAAATGATTTCACTGGCTGACTTTCAACCTCTGTCTATTACTTAAATCAACAGTTTTCATCAACAACCGAGGTTTTACAGACAGATATATCATTATCTACCGGAGTAGCAAAGAATTTGGATGAGCTTAACGGTCCTCTCTTAATTAAGGTCATTCCACTGAAATAGAACCTGCCCTGAGATTTTTGTGAAACTTTGCCTATTGATTATTTATACTATAGGAACTTAAATTTTGAAATAAAAATGAGGGGTCCTCATGTTCGTTTAGGAGTAACAGCACCTTGTTTATACCCAATAAATCTTTATAATAGCACCATGATGGTAGTCACGATTGCTTGCTAAATTCACGTTTCGACGATTGTTTTTTGTTCTACTCTGAGAATTGGTCCATATTTATTTCACACAAAGAAATTTATTACTCAATTCAAAACAACAGAAAAAAATGATAGATCACCATACTCGTTTGCGAGAAAATGACGATTTACCTCTATGGCGAGGTCCAGCCGTAAAGAAAAAGCCGCCATTTTTTAATGCACGCGCGCTAATCACGCGTGAAATTATGCGCAGTAGGGATGCGCAATGCAATACTGGGGAATGACCTTAAGAGCATACCCGCGTGCGCGTATTTTAAAATTAGGGAGTTTAAGAAAACCACGACGGCAACGGCAAAGGGAACGTCGCTAAACAAAAGATTTAATGAGCAGAACAATGGCTGTACACGTGCGTTTTAATTCTTGGTACATTTCTTTACCGTCCTCGGCAAAACAAAAACGTGAAACGACCTAATTCTGCGTTGTCAGGAGAACGTGAACCACGACGGCTAATTTTTTAAGTTTTTATTTCAAGTTTATCGTTATGTTCAGATTCAGTTTCGTGAAAGTTTTGAGGGTGATAAACAAAGTAAATAACTTTAGAGTACCGCGAGATTCGTAGGTAAAATATAAATCATTTTTTAATCGACGTTGTCCTCGGCGTCGCCGTCGTGGTTACTTCACCTCCCTTAGTTACCTGTGCATCCCTTTCCTCTTGGCCCCAGTGCAGCTGTAAGGTCCCAGCAACAGCCGTATGGAGAGTTTAAACAGTCAGGCAGCGCTGGAGCAGGGGCCTGAACCCCTAAAATATATCAAAAGTATAATGTCAGTGACCTTAATTTAATCTTAGCTTACAATTTCTATTCTTTTTCCTTGGTATCCCATACTGCTTTTCTTCTCCTTATGCCCCTTCTCGTTCTCCTTTACCATGGATAAAGTTCACGTCCGTGAATCGTGATTTATTTCGGCAAGCTTCTAAACGTTTTCTAGTTGGCAGCTTCTCAAGCCAAACGAGGCGATAAACCATCCAGAAAGAAACATACGAAAACTGCCCATTCGAGCCTGGCTAGGAGCCGTTTATCGTGAAATGGCACATAAAAAAAAACGTTATTGACACTTACTGCAGGCCCCACAGCTTTTTGGGCACATGTTCGTCCCTCGTTCATTGCAGGCTTTTTCTTTGCTGAATCGTGAAATTCTTTGTCTGCAGTAGCTTGGGTAGCTGTCTTTACATTCTGGTGACGTAACGATGATTATTCAGTAACACGTCACTCCTGCGTTCCTCAATAAACTAAACATTACTGGTTGGCCGAAATGTAAGCTGTGTTTTCTGTATAATTCTTTTTGAATCGAGGTTTGACGTCCCTCACTTTATTTGACACAGCTTCTTAGCATTTCTTTGCTAATTTTATCTGGCTAGTTTTACCAATCACTATATATGATTTTAAGATCAGTTTCTAACAACTAACATACTGGCGTATTAGAGCGTTACATTACAGAAAACAAAAATTGCCGGCTTCCTTTGCGAAAAACCGGAAGTCGAACTGTTTTGAGCTATGCTTCTTTACTGAGTAAAGACGAACTATAATAACATTTTTTTTCCTTACCAGGACAACCCTCGCCAGCATACGACTTTGCTTCTGTTTTGTTATCCCAACAACAGCCATATCTGCTCGCTACCGTTGCACATTTAGGAAGTGGTACTGTAGTAAAGAAACAAAGAAAAAGTTTATGTTAATCTATTTTAGTCTTTGTCGTTATCATCCGTTCTATCTTCCTAACAGGTTCCTTTTATTTGTCGACGAACGTTCTTTAGTGCTAGGCTTCCTCCGAAAACATAAGTAATCCTAACTAAGCGGGTTATATGTAGCCTATTTTATACTTGTTGAGGAGTTTTTACGGCAATAGGTTGTTTTTTGTGATTTCTTCATCATAAGTCGCTATATTAGGCACTGATATCTTACCACAAACTTTGCAAGTCAGCGCGCAGTTGGTTGTCATCTGTTTCCATTTACAGCTATCGATATTCCTCTCGCGGTACATTTTGACAAAATACTGACATGTTTTTGTCGTCATGCGATCCTGACATTCTGTAGAAGAAAAGAGACTTCAATTCATTCATTATCCGTAAATCTAGCACAACAAGTGAATATCACAACAGGGAGCAGAGAGATAATCGATGACTTTCGTAAGCAAGTTATAGCGGTATATATTTCTTGAACTGCTAAGCCAGTGTGGCAACCGCCTCGTTCTCTCTAGCTTTCTCCGTTCAGTCCACTTAGTTTATTCAACTAACAGCAACTGAATGATCGTCCGCCATTCATAAAGAGAACAAACAATTCTATGTCAAGCTTAAAACAAAGCGAGAGAAAACTGGGAACATGGCAATCACTGAATTGGCAGGATCTTGTCAGACTGTGAGAATAGTCGAATAAAATTTTAAAAAAAACTCGCGTATGAAAGCCATTAAGTCTATATTTTCTGAGCAATTGTTTTTTAAACTCTTCAAAATTAAGTTAAAGAATATAACAACTTACGCTGCGCCGTTGCAAAAACAGTAAATGTGATGAAAACAACCAAAACGTTTGTCAACTTTGTGTTCATCTTTGGATAGTTCTGTCCTTGTTGATACCTGCTTTGTAGTCTCCGGAAACTCCCGAATCCTTTAACGTTTCACTTTGGGGCTGCGTTGAATTGTCTTCCACGAGTTTGCGATGCTCTTTTTATTGAAGAAGAGGTCAAAAGGTTCAACATGCGGGCGAACATTTTTTGGGCAGAGATACGGGGCGGTGTGATAGGCGTTTCGCCGCCGAAAGTCAGTGACAATTACGATCGCCGACGCGTTACGATGGTGCGGTCGGAATATGTGGGCGAATCGTTTATCGCATCGGTCCCTCGTCTTCCTCCGGCAATTTATTGATTATGTTGAGTTACTCAACTAGTGGGAGACCTAACAAGAATCAAACTGTCCAAACTGATGTAAATTTTAATGCAGAATTCAAATCAATGAAAACAAATTCTAGAAAATGGGCTGCAAGTTTGGCCAAAACGCGAATAGCCGGTCTACAAAACCTGTGCGGAACCCAGTGGACTGCATATCTGCACTTATGTCATAACATTCAAATAGAATTTTGCAGTATAATCCAAATGATAACCCAAATGATAACCCAACGATTTTCGTTGCATGTTTTGCCTTTTTGTTCCTTTTTTCACTTTGGATAAATAGTATAAATCCAATATTAAAAATCCGCTAACGCAAATCGAAATAACTTGGTCCTTTTTCCCGGCCTAAGCAGGATTTTGCGGTCGAGCGAAAAAATTTAAAAGTTAAGTGACCCATAGATAATTGTTTTAAGCAATACTGCATCATTAACAGAAGGGTTGATTTCCACGCTGATTCCTTAATGAATCCATGCAACATGTTTCCAAATCAGGGAAACCGATTTTAAGATTCTTCAAGATGCTCTGGTGCTTGGGGAAATGGATAGTTTATCAGTAATCTCAAAAGTAAAGTTTCCTAACCGATCCGTCATTGATGTGCAAATGCATTTGCACACAGAATTGTGTAATAATAATTATAATAATACAGTTTATGTTTCGTTCTGGACGTGGGTTCATCACCAGATGTGACGCGTACGGTATTTTAGAATGTTACAAGAGGTGGCTGGCCGTATTTCTCACATTGCGTCAGTATTGTGTCACCTCTGAGAAGTCTGCGCATGCTGTTTGCAAAGGAAGCAAGTCCCAAAAATGCACTGCAGTAATTTTCTAAACTCGGGTAGCACTTCCGGAACTGAAAGAAACTCTTTAGAACGGAAAATTTATACATGTGTGTTGTGCCAACGTTGTTGACCTTTAAATTTCAAGCAATCTTGAGTTTGTGCGTCATTGAAAGTTTAAATGGCCCTGACGAACCTATGTGTGTTGAATCTGCAAAAATAACAACGTTTAAGAAAAGAACCGCCGATTTTGCAAAGAACTCTGTGCAAAGGTCTGATCGATCGGCTGTTGTTTGGTTCAGCGTATTATTTCTTTTCTGGACGTGCCATTTAGCGTTTCCACCCACGCTCTCCTTCTTAATTAATTGTTTTAACTCGGTCTTTATCTCTTAGTTTATAAAGTGTTCTTAATCTCAATGACAAGCTTCCTGTTCTAGGGATTTCTTTTCTTTCTTTATTATGACTCATGCAATACAATTTAAGAAGCGGAAAAATCTCGCGCTCCCACTTCACGGACAGAAACAAAACTTAAGCAGATCACTACCGAGAAAATGTGGAGGCACCGTGTGCCTCGTGTTAATGCGCTCGTCTCCGGATCGAACGGTCCGGGTTCGAACCCTGACCGGGGACATTGTGTTGTGTTCGTGGGCAAGACACTTAACTCTCACAGTACCTCTCTCCACCCGGGTGTATAAATGAGTACCGGCGACTTTAATGCTGGCGGTAACCCTGCGATGGACCAGCGTTTCATCCAGGGGGCAGTAGAAATACTCCTAGTCGCTCCATGCTAAAGAAACCGGGATAAGCACTGGTCTGATGGGCCACTTGAATCATATACAAGACTTTACCTTATATTTTACTGAGAAAATACAACTTTTTGACAAATAAGTTGAAACCGATCTTTCTGTCTTCCAAAACGAACGCACTACCAAGTTCTATTCTCACCCCTATAGCCTGCGAGTGTGCCAGACTTTACTTTTTCGATCAATAGTCGTCGCAATAGCGGCGAGAAAGTCAACATTTGTTTGAAACATTCCGCTAAGTGCTTGAAAAAGAAGAAACGTTTGTTTCAAATCAGTAGAAATGTCTCACTCTCATAAGAATATCAACCAAATCAGACATGTTAAAACTCGGATGGAACCACAGACTGTTCAACAGCTTTCATTTGAGTGGTCACACACTCAGGATAAATGCACAAACGTAAAAGTTAGAACCACCTTCAATAAACAGTACCACGTGAAATAGGTTTTCTTTTGAGTGGTAACACACAAGGGTTTCATCCACACACGTTCAAGTTAGAACCAAATTAAGCGCGTAATTTGATGAATTTCAGAGATTTGATTTTTCTAACTAGTCCCATGTACAAGGAATTTTCATCCTAATTTGGTATTTGGCTCAGTGGTTTACCAAACTCTTGGCCGAGAAGTGTTTAAGCTCACTGTAAGCCGCATGGTACGTAAGGAATGGAAGCAGCTAAAATTGTCGCGGGCTTTCTGGTTTCTGACGGAAAATGGTCCTTAAATTTAAACACGAACAGTATCGATACGAGCATTACGTTATTAAATTAGATTAAACAGGACATTGGTCGGGTCAATACGAAGTTTAAATCTTCTTGCTTTCTTTTTTTTGCCTAATTAGATGATGCTCACTTTACCATGGTGAACAGACCGGTTTTCTTTTACATCTCTCTGTCTAGAAGTAAACTTTCTCCTTCGCTGTTCTAAATATACACTAGTCGTTTTTTTGCCTCAGGCGCAGTGATTATGTTTGTCTTAGAAATAGAAATGCTTGAAGATGAAATATCGGTCAGCTTGTTAGATTTTCATGGAAGAAAGACCGTTTTCAATCTGAACAGTTCAGTCCACGTCAACGTTCAGTATTTTACTCGCTATCGGCTCTACTTCTATAGGAATGAGGCAAAGAATTCGAACAGCCGGCCGATAGCTCACGAGGGGCATAGCTTCAACTGAAACCAGAAATAGCCTATCTCAGAGTACTCCGTATAGTTCTCCTTTGTTGCTAAGGAACATGTCAAACTGTTTTCAGTTAACGTTCCGTTTTAATAGGGTTTGTTCAGTGTCATTGGAAACTATTACTATAGAAAATTAACATCAGTTGAGCCAATTCTGAAACTAACTCTTTGTCAACGAAAATCATTTTTTAAAAACAAAAAACAATTTTCGTGAAATTAAGTTCCTTTTAATGAATTTTTTTGGCCAAATCGCGAAATTTAGAAACAATAACAATGAAGTAACAATAACTAAAGGTAGAAAATTGTTTATATTCCAGACTACTTTCGCGCGCTTCTCGCCCCCAGGATTTCACGCGGCCATTTTTCTCTCGCGGTTTATTTACGGTCTCACTCGACGGACTAAGCGAAAGACGGACTACTCGTAGTCTATTTATGTTCCAACGCGCTTGTTCCACGGTTCCTTTTATTTGAAAGCCTGTATCTTTTTTTCATTAAGCGATTTAGTAAATTGGTAAATTAATACATTGGCTGTTTATGTTTGTGAAGATAAGCGCGCGCCACAGTTGTCGGCGGCTTGGCCCCTTTTTCGTCCCCCTCAGTGGAGGGCAAATATCTTCTCTTATCAGATGGAATCTTAATTGATATACGGATGCACCTTGAGGATAATGAAACTTGCTGACTACTTCAAGTCGCTCCTTTTTTCCC
>Ga0126338_10001156_pt1 | contig 16582 bp, 7 predicted proteins | sample OrbCmetagenome_2_FD_92529 | JGI IMG/M metagenome (GOLD analysis project Ga0126338, IMG submission 92529) | Coral microbial communities from Petempiche,Puerto Morelos, Mexico - Orbicella C C metagenome | ecosystem: Host-associated > Invertebrates > Cnidaria > Coral | place: Petempiche,Puerto... | reverse complement strand
GGCTAATTATCTCGAAAAAATGCATGGCTACCCCAATTTTTCTTCGGGGATTCCAGTAGCCCTTGCAAAGATCTACTTTTTCCGCGTGGTCCTAACCTGGCGCAAAAACCTTTGTATTTAGTAAGCACCGTCCTTAAAGTCAATGTTTCGGCACCTCGGTTCTTGGCCTCTGTCTAAAACGACCTCTATTTTACTAAGGAAGATTACAAAAACCTACACAAACTTGCTTACCGAATCACTCTAAGTGAAAGGCAAGGTCTTTGCAGTTTTGTTTCAAGCCTCTGGAACTCAAAAATAACCAAAAATAGTCTCTCTTGAGAAACCAGAAACTGCAAGGGACCGCATACGATAAACGCTGCCAACGTAGGATCTACAAGAGATCTGATCAGCCAAAAAATGCATAAAGACAAACAATAGACTGCAAGGTTGATACTACGTGAAAAACGTTTCGAGACACCAACACGACAAGAACCGATAAAGATGGATCGTAACAGTGAACAGCTGTTTCGTCCTTCTTAGGACTCGTCAGCACTGTGTTAGCGAAGATATGTAACGCCAGGCTAACAGCCAACGCACATAAATTCCAAAATGACCCGTTCACTATATCAAGTTCCGTACTTTGAACTCACTTGCGCCCCGAAACACTCGTTGCCACATCACGTGTTTCGGGCGCAAGAAGACGAAGTGTCACGATTGGTGTCTCGAAAAGCAAACAATAAATGTGGCTGGATAAAACCAGCCTAAACAATGAACCGCATGGCCAGCACCACATGCTTTAAATACGCAGCGTATCGGATCTGAAAAGACCTACGGTCCGAAAATACATATGTGTCATGTTGGTGTCTCGAAACGTTGTTCACGTAGTATCAGCCTTGAGCGCTCCAAGCAGAAAGAACAAAGACTGCGACGAGGCTCACCGCTCTAAATCGCAACTAATATATCATTAGACATGCTACGCAGGCTTGTCAACACCTCCCTTTCGTAACTATCGGTTATCAATAGATGACAAAAAAGACACGAAAAGCATTAACTGATTTATCACCAGATTCTCAAAACTAACCTTGAAACAAAAATGTGTGGCAATGAGAAACCCGAAAATTAGAATTGTAATTTTAACTACAGTTGTTCCTCGTTCTTATGTTTTTTCTTTCTACTTCTTAATCAAATGTGAGTCACTAGGCGGCGACACAGACGGTTTGTTCACTTTTGTGGTAGGAAGAAGAAAGGAACCTCTGAACACTGGGAGAAAAAAGATTTTATGTTGGTGCTATTTTAAGTCAGTTTCTAGCCCATTCTCCCATTAATTTTACTTTGATCCGAATTTAAACGATTTTTTTGTCATTTTTAACTATTGCAGATGTTTTCCTTGTCACATGGTTGTCATTACATACATTCTCGAGTTGCCTGTTTGACACAAGAGCAGATTGTTGAAAGTAATAAGTAAACCTTACACCCTCCATGTCTTAATTGTGCAAACGTACAATTACATGCATTGCGGGAAAAACGTAACATTTTGAATATTTGTTATTTTTGAGATTCACTTATTCTAACCTTACATTTCTTCCTGCATAAACCTAAAGACCGCTGTTTGCGTCAACGATTGAAACTGTTGTTTTGATTAAAATTAAAACGCCATACGAACGGCTTATCAGACTCCTTTCCCGGTTATCATGTTAGTCAGACATAGCTGGTCTATAAGACGAGTAATGCATCACGATTTATTGTTTTACTATTACTGTATCAAGTCATTCTCTTCTGATATTGCCTGATCAAGGGGGCAGTCAACTGATTAACTGCACATGCGTGTAATGATTTTTTCCGCAATCGTTTTTGCAGTGTTAACAAGGCAAACGTGGTAGCCTGTGTCCACCTTACTGATGTCTTTTTAACTTCAGCTGCTGTTGAAATTTATTTAAGTTTGTTATGTCTATTTGTAAAAAGAGTCTGAAACTATTGAGATCAGTGAGTTCAATCTGATATCGATATATCGGCTGTCAGGTGTAATACAACAGTTATTCGCTCGTCGGGGGCGGTGAATACCCCGTGTCATCGCTTGCAGAGTTAATACCGAAATCGTCCCTTATTAATAAAACGAACAACTATGCATTGCAAACTTTTTATTATCATTATTATTATTATTATTATTATTATTATTATTATTATTATTATCATTATTATTGATACAACATGAACTACAATAGCACAATTAAAGGAGATACAAAAGATAACACAGAAGGTAATGGTGTGTGTTACAGAAAAAAATACAAAAAAGAAGAGAATTACAAACTAATTCAAAGTACAACATTTTGAGTAGGAAACAATCACCAAATTAAGAATTAATTAAATTAATTAATAACTTAACTAAATAAGTAAAATGAAAAAAAAAAAAACTCAGATAAAGTCTTTCCACTTTTTGTTGAAATTTTCGGAGGTTTTATTTTTAACTGCTATTTGTTGTGAAGTATTTAATTTGTTCTTAAGTAAAGAAGGAAAGCCGTCAAAGGGTACATCATGCATTGCATTGCAAACTTTCCACCAGCTTACGCTCTCCGGAAAGCAATTCGTATTGTTTCTTAATTGAAACTAGTCGTGCGTGTCCATGCGTGTCATACATTTTTTGGTGATTGGCCATTTTTGACCCATTTCAACCTTTTAATCAGAACCAATGAAAAGTGAATGATTAAAATCGGGACGGTGTCAATATTTTCATTAAAGTTTATCGCACTCTTGCAAAACTGGTCGGTTTGCCTGTGATAACACCGCTCGCTCGTTAGCAAAAATGTTTTCTAAGCGAGAGAAAAGGCTGAATCTAAATTCTTCTAAATTGGAGTTTGTGAACAATGAAAAGGAAAAGCCTTTGTCTAAGCGCTGCTTTGTACGCTCACTTGTTGCTCTGGGGTTATCATTAGCGGCCATCACTATTATTGTTGTGGTAATTGTGGTTTGGTTTCGAACGGGTCCAAGTTCGGATAAATCTGTAGAAGACGACCACGACACAAGCTGTTCGTTCTCCGAAGAAGCAAGGCGGGTTGGTTTGGAGCAGTTTTTACAGAAGCTTCGATCTGAGTTCGAGAAGTATCATCCATACCTGATCGCCTCAAAACCTGACGTAACGTCGTCAGAAGTTCGTCAGGTCTATCGTCCGTACGATTTCCGAGCGGAGGCTATAAAAAACAGAACCGACACCAGCGATGCACTTTACAACGAGTTGCAAACTATCGTATATGCGAACGTGAACGAGCGTGAGCTCAGGCTAAGAGAAAGGAAAGCTATGCATGTTGCGAAAAGTATTTTAAAGGTTGCTTTCGGATGGAGCCCTTATGAAGGGAATTATTACTCCGGAGATTGGTTGCTCGGACCGAACTTCTTCTGTTGGCAGCCTGTATGTTATTTGCTGACTAACCTAGCATCCTGTTTACCTCATTTCAAGCCAGCAAGTGTGAGTGACATACAACAGTTGCTTCATCTTTTACGACAACACAACAGTTCAGTTCAACAATATAAAGAAAATCTACGGAGTGCCGTCAAAGTTGGAATGGTACGGCCTGTGGAAGCTTGCAAAGTTGGAGTGCGCGAATTCAAGAAGCGATTTTTCTCAATTGCGGTGTCAAACGAAAGTGGTAAGCAATGAATACTAATTTTGACTTTCTTACATATTGTTTACTTTTACGATCATTACTTGGTGTATTTCAACTTGGCCATTCGACGCTTCCACTGCAATATTTTAAGGTTTCTCTTATTTTGTAGGTGTTGACATTTTTGGCAAAATATCATATACAATGGAAAATATCAGCAATTTAAAAGCCTGGATGCGTCAATTATATTGGATGACAGTATCGAGTGCTATTAATTAAACCTTCTTGCGTTTTTGAAGGGTTGACACTCAAGGGTCAATTTACTGGAGAAGTAATGGTATTTACATTTCCGCTCCGTTTGGGTAGAGGGGGCACGGGGAGCAAAAGAGAAGAAGAAAGACCCTGGGGACAAATGCAGTATGGCCGCCGAGTCTTTATCGACTGACAATTAAATAACAAAGGTGTCAGTTAAAGCCAAGGGCGAGAAATTTAAATTGACTTAACATAACTAAGCTGCAGTTCTTTCCCATGACGGTTAAAAAAATTGGCGTGACTGGAAACATGGCAATGACAGGAAGCAATAAACACGGCTAATTACAAGACTTATTGTCTTTATCGAATAGTAGGCAACACCTACCTAACCAATCAAATTGAAAGTCGACCGATGGTACCCGATAGGAGGAGTTATTGTTCGATAGCTGGGGACTGGGGGAGGGGTTACGTTGATATTCCCCTATAAAACTACAAGAACTTTTAATCTGGTTTGTGGACACTGCTCAAAATTAGCTTCACTCCCGAGAGGAGTTGCAGTTTCACTGACCTGACTGGACTATTTCACGAATACATACAAAACCACCACCGGCCAATAAACAACAACAGCAACAGCAATCGTAACAACTTGATCTTCACCAGGTATACTTGAGACACAAGTCGCAAAGATCCTTCTAAGCAGAGAGTTTCTTGACAAATTAACGCCGGAAGTAAGGAAAGCATGGGCACTGCAGTTTAAAGAAACAGTAGAAGAGTCTCTGAAGCATTGTATTGTTCAGAATCTTGGAAAACCTCTCCATGATTTGATAAGGTAAGCTCTTGCGTTAGGTTAAGATTTGCTCAGCGCAGATGCTTTGGAATTCTTTTAAGAAAAAATTCACCGCTTGCAGTCGAGCTACATGTATTTTCTTTGAGTTCTGTAACGGCTGTTTATTTTATGCTACACCTGCTTCACCGGTGTGACACTGATATATTGCTGACCCGTTCATATTTTGAATCAAGTTACTCAGATGAAACCTTGACTGAGTTGATGAGATTTGTTGTAAGTTTCTCTCTCTCATCGAATCACAGAATTCTTTCAAGAAGAATGTCCCGTACAATTTTCTACCTCCTTATGTATAACTGAACACTTCACTTGAACTCAAAACGACGTCAGCCGTGGCATTGTTTAGATGAATTGTTAGTGACGAACATGCTGCTTGGCAATGACTGAGTGTGCATGTTCACGAACTGTATAAATGTATCAGAAAGGTATGTGTTTCTTTCTGAGTGTTCTGGTGACCACATTCAACTTTTTGCTAGATTTTTAGAAACAGAGTACCTTCGTTATTGTGTTCCAAGCAAGGTCTCAAGTGGTCTCTCCAGTCTCCCTCTTCCACACGTGTACGTCGATGGAGTGGTGAGAAGTGATCAGCCAACAACTCAGAAGTTGCCCTCAGGACACAAGTTGAACGGAGCTCAGGCTTATATGAAACTGCTCTCATTTTTTACGACACTCGAAATCTCGCCCAGACAGCTCAAAGATATCGCTCAAAAGCGATTAGACCACTTGCTATCACAGGTAGATGAATTGCACCCTAGTTTTGTTAAAGGAGATATGTCACGGTTTGCGCATCTTGAAAAGTTTAGCCTAAACTTTTTTGGGCTGAGTTTAATCTGGGTCAGCCTTCTCCATACTTGTCTCTTTATAGTTTATTATTATTACAATAGTGTTTTTCTAGCTCAGTAAACTATTGTTTTCAGGTTGCCTCCATTTTATACGTGGCCAAAATAACTCAAAAATACCGTGACTGTGTCCTTTAATGAACGTTGATCTTGAGGAAGGAGAGGGAGTAGGAACCATTCTCCAAATCATCCTCCAAAAACCATAACGTTTTTTTGGAGTAGTTTATAGAGAGGAGCACATAAGCTGTACATATGATCAGCTGTGCATAACCTATGTATATTGAAAGGTGTATGTAAGGCAGCGTCCCCACTACGCCGGAGAAATTTGAAAACACAGCTTTATTTCCACGGTTAGGCCTACCGTCCCACTAATCCGTCACGGAAACGGAGCTAGTTTTCGAAAACGCTGTTCAAACCGGAGGAATTTGAATACGCCGGCTTTTCGTTTTCGTGTGGACGAAAAACATTTTAAAAATGGAGCTTTTGAAAAAACGATGGCGTCACATACACACAATACATTCACGGTAATCATGTGATTTCGCTGCCCGAGTTTTCCTCAAACACAAATCCAAAATGACCGTTGATTGTTGCGTTTTTAAATTCCTTCCGGGAGTAGTGTGGACGGAAAACATTTGAATTGACGCGTTTTCAGAGTGAAACCTCCGTTCAGTTCAAATTCCTCCCGCTTAGTGTGGACGGCGCCTAAGATAGTGTGGGTGAAGGAGAGGTTAGCTGTGATAGTTGTTACAACAATTCAGTGTGTTTCCCTTTTAGGCCGTAACACTCGCCAAGTTATACACAACAGAAAAAGACAACAGCACTGCTGTCAGAAAGTTTAGAGAAGTCTTGGAATCACGAGACATGTTTTTTAACGCACAGCCGTTCCCCGCAAATGAGTCTGGAGAGGATGCGTTTTTTCTGTGCACCGCTGAACAGAGATCGCGATTGTTTTGTCCTACTAGATGGAAAGCTATGCAAAAATGGATTGAAACTACGAGTGAAGTAAGTCATATTTATGATCTAGATGATAACTATAAGTTCCTGATTTGACTGATCGATTTGCTATCAGACTTTGAATTTGAGGAAGGTTTGAGAGTTAGCCCTCAGTCTGTGCAAATTAGGGTATGACGGGCGGCATTTGTGTTGATATAATGTCGGTAGCGACTAACCATAAACATATGAAGTAGGTAAACGAGAAGCATTTGTTGATATCATGGATCTCATACACTGATTTGTAAAAAAAATTTCAAAATTCGAAGTTTTGAGACTTCAAGCGTTGGATGAAAAAAGCGACTGCAATGCAAACAACCATAGTGCGACTGAACGACCTCCATCTCTGGACCTAAGTATGGGCTAGTTTTCTGAGCAGCAGTTGCTAATGTAGCCCAGGTGGAGTGATAATTAATGCAGCATTGACAATGTGTTTTTTTTTTTGACAAAGTCAAAATTTTGATTTCGTGTCCAAGAATTCATGAAACTCATTACATTTTATTTGCACATAGTACTTCTTTCTTTCCAGAAAATCGAAAAGCAGCATTACTATTTTCTGTGCTAGCCACGATGCCAAAGCATAGCAGTGAAGTTTGGGGAAAGTCGAGTTGCGGATTCTCCAAATTCATAGCACAACGGAACATCTTCACCTTCTGTCACCTGTTTCTTTGATAAAATAACACAGTGCCACTTTTGACAATCTTCGTTAAACAACTAAAGCATTTCTGATTATTGGCGCAATTTGCCTTCAGACGTCACGTTAGGTACCTTCGTTTACGATCGAGACAAATAGTTTTCAGCTAAACAGAGCCCGTATATTATATTATTTAGGAGCTGATAAGGCAAAAATCAGCGTAAAAATTTCTCACGCCCTAAACCAGTGAAAAAGGCTTGAAAAAACCTATCTTTTCTAAGCCAAATATTTTATCTGGTATTTTCAGTCCGTAGCATTGAATCACATACCCTCCCCCCCAGAAAAATATCTTGCAGCCTCAATAACATATCTTGTCGTCTCCACACAGACCATGAACCTTATCAGACCAAAATTATCAAGGTTATTTTACGACAGCGGGAAAAAGAAAACCATACCTGACTGTGGAATCAAGGTAGTCCCGTGGTACCACTCCGAGGCAGTTTTTCAAAGTTACAGCGAGTTCATTGGTGTTAACTGTAAAGACCCCTCTCTGCAAATGTTGCCTTTCTTTGTTGATAACTTTGGTCCAAAGTACACTGAGTGGACAACGTCTGCTCATGAGCAGTTGCCAGGACATCATCTTGAGGTAATTCCCTTTAAACAGAGTTTTCAACAGAACTGAGTTATTTAGCTTTAATCCAAAGCCGATTAATACTAATCCAGGGTTTAAAGTCAATCGAGGTTTTTACTTGGTTCTGTCGGGTACGTAAAAATGTTTTGACTGCTAATATTTTTGAGGAGTTTGACTCTGGACAAAGTCGAAACTTAAGACCAAACAATATAAACAGAAAAAAGTTGCAAAACTAGCTGGAGTCTTTTCATTCATTTTTATTCTTCGGTATTAATTTACTAAAAAAACTTTATAAGTATTCAGCTAATTAAAGAAAGGCAAAATTCGACTGTCCAAAACGTCGCAGTGTTTTCAATGAATAAATTCATGTCGTTTTCAGCTTTAGGGAGGCGTTGTGTGTGAGAATAAAACATTCGTCATACAAAAACTTTAGCAACAAAACAACACTTAATACTGTTCCCCTGGAAAACTGTTAGTTTTTGTTTCTTCGAAATTTGATGCTTACCTCGATGTAGTCTTTAGGAACATTCTCGGAATGAAAAACACCTCGGGACCAGTGAAAAATGTGCGGAGTTGTAGGAGGCGCAGCCACGAGCAACTTCAGGTTCGTGAGTAACCAGCTAGTGTTCTATAAATTTCTCAACTGTAATATAATTCGAAGCCGTGCACACCTAAAACATGAGTCAGTTGTTTTATTACCTTGCCAGTGGAAACAAAATAATGTAGGATGACAATTACTCGAGCGAGAAAAAATAATTAAACTTTAAAAAGCTTAACTTTGCCAACGCCGCCGATGTCCGGCGACTCGCACCATTTACAAGATTCTTTATGCAAAAGAAAGAATAGATAAAGACAAATGGAGAAACAAAGCCCCTAGCCCTAAGAGCAAAAGAAATTCAGATTAAAGAGAACGATGAAAATAGAGGTTTTAAACCCGGGTCTTTAAATTAAAAGTGGTGCAGAACAACTGGTTTTGTATTCGTTTCTTTTATTGTCGTAATTGTTCTTGGTTCAGAAATGACCTCTTTAAGATTAGAATTCTTACTTTCTTACCTGTTATTTTTCCTTTCTTTCTTGGGTGAATTTGTCGAAAAAAGGCCACGTTTATGGTGCAGTTTCAATTTTACGAAGATGTGTAACTCTGCCAGTGCGTTGGGTACAAAACATAACACGCGTGGTACAACAGCTGGGCTTTTCGCGGGAAAAATTGGCGTTTGCACCTGACACTAAAAATCCCCACTTCTACCCCCACAGAAATCGGGAATTTGAGAGCTTGAAGGACCAGTGGATATCAATGACCAAATATTGACCTTGCTTCTAAATATAGAAAATGCCATACCCTTCAGCGTACCTAACAGCATATGCATAATACAAAGCCTTCCTTCAGCAAATGAGAAGAGAACGAGTAGAGCCCGTAAGAAAACAACATATTTCCTTATTACTATTCGGGCGTCACCTTAGCAAGCGGATTAAGAATTAACGGGAGCCAATCTCTAGGAGCATGCAACTCCCATACTAAGCCTATGTCACGGCATTTTTACAGACCGATCTATTTTTAGGCTTCACATGACGAGCCCATCACTTCTTCCGCAACCTCGTTGTGATCGGTCACTGAGGTTCCTGCGGGTCTGAATTCGCGGTAAATTCAAATTAAAAATAGATCGGTCTGTGAAAACGCCTTGACAGGAATATGAGGTAGCTCCTAGTGATGGGCTCCTGGAATTAGTAACTCTCTGAGATGTTGTACGTTCCACGACTGTGGTAATTTAATTAAGGGTGCTAGCAGACTCTCACGTTTGGCTAAAGTAACAAGTTCTAGCGACATCGTAGGGAGCCAGGTGGAGTGACTGATATCTTCGGTTATGAAACAGGTAGTAGCTGTGGCTTTAGGTTCTGATTGCTGGAAGTGAAGTCTGGCACGACAAAGCTCAAAAGTTTCTTTCACTATAGCAAGTGAAAGCTGCCCTAATTATCCGCTCTGTTCACATAGGTTCGCAGTTACATGGAGACTTTCCGAAGCAAATGCAATGACGTAATATCTTCGATAAGCCGGCCAAACTATTTCCCAGGATTCACTGAGGGTTGGGCTACGTACGCCGAATATCCACTCATGACGAATGATACAGATATTTACAGTAACACAGCTAACAAGAGTAACAAGAACGCCGTTTTACAAAAGTACGGCATGCTAAAATATCAGGTAATGATGGTTAAATTAATACAAATAATAAGACCAACACAATTGCCGTAAGCGTTTCCATAACGCTGTTGTATCGTCACTGTTGTTCTCCTTTACAGCCGTGGTGAGTGTTAATTGTTACTCGATACTTCAGCCAAGAAAGGAGAGAGGGGCTTGGAATGCCGCGCTTCTTCCTCTTTTTTCCCGTTCACCGTTTTTCGCGCTGCACCCTAACTAACTGAACGCCTGGTAGAGGCCAAGTACGGCTTGTTGTCGGGCAAGTTTAATTGATCGTTTCTTTATTTCTTGTTTACAGATTTTGGCAGCATTGCGAAGCTTTCTAGACGTCAATATCAATTACTACAATATGTCCCGGATGGAAGCTGAACTCATTTATAATAAATACGCTTGGGGAAGTAGCACTGTGGCTTTCAAGGACATTACGCGGTTCCAAAGCTCCCCGGGAGTTGTAACTAGCTACATGATTGGTCAAATGACATTTGTCAAAGCGAGAAGACTCATGGAAGAGACACTTGGTCCCAAATTTTCTCTGCCCGAGTTTCATTACCAGGTCCTTCGACAGGGTGAAATACCCCTTGAATACTTACTCAAGTATATACGGGATTTATCTCACCGATGACCATATCATCAAAAGCGCACGTATTTATGGCGGGGTATGTATTTACGAGACATGCAAGAATTATTACGCGTGGATCCCGTTATGAACATCTTTATTAAAATTCCCAAGTCGGGAATTACTCGCATTACTGACTAGGCCTCTTAAGGCCATTAACTGACGGACATCTCTCCGTAGTCAGGTCCAACATAGATTTTGAGATTCTCCATTATCGATCGAACATCCTGAAAAAAAAAAATTAAGTTTCTTGTTCGTGACTGATCTCAATCTTCCTTACACCTTTTGATATCTCAGTTTCGCTCCTAGTAAACTACAGGGACCGTTAGTGTGCATTAAATAGCTTACTATTGTAATCTTTAGTTTTAATTGTAAATTCTCCCTACTGCTTGTCAGTAATTTTCTTTCAAGATAGTCAAGAGAATTTGGCAGAATATTAATGAAAACAATATTCTTTATTTGACCATTTCCTATATTCTCATGACCTGTCTACTTGTCAGTTTGTGAATCGGCTGACAATACACATATTTTTGCTTTACTTCTGTAAAAAAAACCTATTCAATGTAAGTGTTCAAAATAGTGTTAAAAATATAGCTTATTGCGACATCTGCAACTTTAAAGGCGTTGTTGAAAATGCCTGTGATTCAATATCTTTGAATCCCCCACCTCAAAACAAAGCAAAAAACTACTCGATTCAATGCTACTGTCAGTTAAAATGCCTTAGATTCAATATTTTTATACCCCAAGGTAAACTACTACTGTCAACAATTAGATTATCCGCTCTCGATTTGGAATCTATTTGGTTTTTTCAAGTGACCGTACGGTAACTTTCACCTGACTACTTTCGGTTGGGTGGGGGCTGAGTAGGCTCGCTACTTTCGGGATTTATTAGCGGCCATAATTTTTTGACGTTACTTTCGGAAGTTTACGGTACAGTATGATTCCATTTATCGCTAGGGGGGTTAATGAATTTCTGATGGCGCTAATCCGAGACGCGGCGATTAATCCGCTGAATTTAGTATACAATACAATACAATACGATAACGAAAACAAATGTTAATTTAAACCCCAGAACAGAACCAAAAGGGGAACTGATATTCACCATGGTCATTATAATGTCCACATGAAGAAGCAAACTTCAAACAGTCTAAGTTTCTATTTTAATAACTTCAGTGTTATTTTAAGTGGCGAACCTTCGAAAGTTGCACGCCTATAAAACTTCAGAACTTATGTATATGTATACAGTATAGTTGTAGTTTCTGTAGCGGGTTGATTATGTGTGGGAAGAGGTTGTTCCTCCGCCCAATCTGATTTTCAGATCAAGAAACTACTGGACTGCTTTGTCAGGACTCTCACTCAAGACCTCTCTGACGTGGTTGAACCTGCCATGGAGCATGCGCCCCGCTCAGCACAGCTCTTAAGATCATTGAGCCAAACAGGCTTCTACACCACGACAAGGTCCAGCCTAAGGTAGAAGACGACATAGCCCTTCTCTCTAGGTCAAGTCATCTTTATTTAAGCAGGGTAGCCCCATCACCATAGGCTGGTATCAAAAAGGGCCCTGCGTGAAATTAAGACTACATGATAAAAAAAATTCAGAATTTAAAAATTACCTCAAAGTTATACACAAGGAGCTTGAAAATTGAATAAAAAGGAAATTACATATGTATGAAGTACAAATTTTCTAGATCAATACAATAAAAGAGAACAATCAAAGTATATTCTAAGTATTATACTGGTAGAAAACTAATGGCGGAAATGAAAACTAAGAGAATTCTTAAAAATGGAAAGCGACGTGGCTTCTTTCACTGATGTGGGTACATCATTAGAAAGAACCGCGCCTGAAAATCTAAAATAGCCGGAAGCTGCCTACATCAGGTCTCAGGGTACACCGGACTCTGCGTCCAAGGTGCCATGCACTCAGTAATACCAAGGTCACTGACGCAATCTCCATTGATGGACTAGAAGCTGAAGACGTCAACCCCATCATCCACTAATGTTACTACTTTTATTTTGATACTCATCTACCTACCTGCCTATTTAAAAAGCTATTTCTGCATAGTTTCACCTACAAAATTTAATAATCGTATTATTTAATAAGAACCCAGCTAGTTATTTTTTAACCCAGCTAGTTATAGTTATTTTGCATGGGTGCCTTGCTAACCAGTTAATGTTTAAAAATGCATTGTATATATTACAGACTTTATTTTAGTACACGAGATACAAATAAAATTGTGTTTAAGTGCGAAAGTGACACTATTTTCCTCCATCAAAGTAAACGAGTTTAAAGAAATCAAATTCCGCTTAGTATCTCTCTACGAACTTGATTCTGACGGGTTTTTCAGGCACTGCGAGAAGTTTCTGAGTCATTTCCAGTGGTTCGTGGTGATACTCCAAACGAAATCGTTGAATTAGCTACAAGGAAATAAACAACGGTATTAGACTTCATACAGTTTGAGGCACGACGTGACGTCAGAGGTGCGAGTTTGGCCTTGAGGTTGACCCTCAGGGCGCTTTCTCCCTACCCATCTCTCGCCCGCCTTTATTGTGAACCAAATAGTCCTGACTATGGGAGCAACTGTTCGACTCCACACGCGAAATTTCAGTTCATCGCTTTGGCAGCTATTTTGTTCACTATAGCTGGGCGAATGCCGCCCCTCTCACTAAATACCCTGGTCAGCGGAATTTACCACCAAAAAAAGTTTACGACCTATCGACTGACTGACTGACCGAGCGAGTGAATTATATTTTTTCCCAACTAACTGCTATAACTACCTCTAGCTAAACTATCACTCGTTAAAAAAGGATGAAAACATAAACAAACACAAAAGAGGTGATGCATTGCGCATGTCTAAGGTCGCAATGTTTCACGAACTGAGGTTAACGGGTCTAGTTTTCTGACGTCAGACACGGTGCATTCAAACCTAAAAGCTCTTCACTGTTTTCTTTAAATGTCACAGAGGCTTTTTGGAATATCAGTGCTGTTAAAGATCTAACAAGTTGTTTATTGTGAATTTTACCTTGGCAACCAGAAGATACATTTCTAACTCTGCCATTCTGCTACCTGCAACAAAAACAAATTCTTTTGTTAGTTAGTTTTTTTTTCTATATTTTTGTAGTCAAGTGTAGTGTATTCTTGAAATACTTTCGTTTACGTGTATTAATTGCAAAAACAAAAGCAAATGAAATACAAAAAAGAAAATTCTCCTCAGTAACAGAAATTCAAGTCTATCCAATAACACGATTGCAAAACGGAATACATTGATTGTGCTGTTTGTTTTGTTTTGTTTTTTTTTATACAAAAACTTTCACGACAAATCCAAGAAAAAACAGTAAGAGGGCATTTGCTGGCAAATTTCCACTTCAGCAGGACATCTCCTGACCTAAATTGATGAATTCGAAATGTGTAGATTATTAGGATCTTGCTAGTTGGGCAACTTGGATGAATAATGTCTAGGTACACAGAAAAAAAGGAAACAGACCAAAAAAACATGAAGAAAATATAAATGAACAAATATCCTGGAACAATAAAAACGCAGATGTGGGTAGGAGTAAAAGAGGGCTCATCTTATAATTAGGAATACCTACCAACACACATACGTGGCCCATGTCCAAATGGTAGGATTGCAAAGGGATGGATCTCTTTCTTGTTTTCTCGCAACCAACGCTCAGGTTTATATTCTAAAGCATTCTTGAAGTGCTTTTCTGAGGTTCCAGTGGAATAAAAGTCAACTTGAATAAAAGTCTGTAAAATGATAAACACAGGAAAAGGACTTCACTTACACCAAAATAATATAATTATCTTCAAGACAACTAACTGTATTTTAACAATGTTCACAAGCGCACGCAGTCAGGTTTCAAAAACAACATCGACAAAAACAAAAATTAACTAGGAATTGATGTAACACCAAATTACACAACAAAAATTAAGCGAATTGCAATCAGTGATATCACAAACCTCTGCAGGAACTAAAAATCCACTTAAAACAACATCTTTCTCCAGTATTCTCCTGATTGCTGCAACCACTGGTGTTATCCTGTTTTTCAAAGATAAGTCGATTTGTGAAAATTTAAACTAAAACTCCACCCAAAGTACATTTCTTGTGGAAAAATACTAATAAGCAATATTGTTTGATGTTCTGTAAAGTTTAACTACTTTTGGTATGATCAGTTGCAACTTACAAGATTGTGCTAACATTGTACTTGAGAGATTCACTTGCCTTGCAGATTCCTTGACACAAGCTTTCAGGTAAGACAACTTTGCCAGGTTTCCAGATGTCACGTTTCCATCTTTTCCCAGAATGCTATATAATTCTTGGTGGAGATTTTCTTGGACCATAGGATTTCTCGCCAGATGGTACAAAATCCATAATGTTGTGTAAGAAGTCTATAAGGTGAAATGATACTTCTATATTTGGCAATCAGTAATGAAAAATTTACTTTCCCTGGCTGAAAATGAGTTAAAATAGTCGAATGAGCTTCAACGATGGCAAATTTGTCATTTTCAAATTGGCAGCCTTCTACACTTTTTTTCACTTTAAAAAGGAAAGCATTACAATCGGGGGACTGACTGGTTTTGGTATCCATCTGGACTATTTCAGGTCTCAATAAATCCCCATTCCTTTCTCCTCCTTAATAAATATCTTAAAAAGTAGCCCCAAATTCGTAACATTTCACAGCCCGTGCGATATTTTGACCGAGCTCTCGGCGATTTCGCCGGCCAAAAACTCGGCGAAGTTTCAAGGAAACTTGCCGAGATGTCGCCGAGATTCTCGGCGAGTTTTTGGCCGCCAAAATCTTGAAATCTCGCCGAGATTCTCATCGAGATATCAAAATCTCGGAGGCCAAAAAACTGGGACATTTCATGGCAATCTCGCCGAAATATCAAAATGTCAACACGCTGATCCAGATATCATAAATTCGCAAAATTCAGGAAAGTTAACACAATGTCAATGTTGAGAGAAATTACACTGTTCAGAGCCCTCTATTTGCCAGTGGGTTGCACGCTGACGTCAGTTTGTTTTGCATTTCTCCCCGGCAAAATTTTTCATCGATGTTGCCACTTTTTAAACCATCATTCCTATTTTTGTTTTCTCCTCAAATGTGGAAAAACCAAGTAATTCTTCCGGGGATGAAGAAGGTATTTCGTGTGAACTAGCAAATTTTGACCTCCAGTTTTTTGACGAGCCTCCAATCTCGCCGATATTTTAATAGAAACACACAAACATCGTGGCGAGATGACCGAGATCTCGGTAAACATTTTGCACGGGAGGGGCCTTCCAATAATGTAATCATAGGACACAACATTTTTCCATGGTATTACTTTAAGGTGGCTCAAAACAGTTATATTTCCGTGTGACGCCTGGGCTCTAGCGCATCACGCGATCACCCAAGGGTTCGCGAGATAGCGTGCGAGGTTATTTTTAACTTCGAAAACATCCGTCCTTCAGGCAATTTCAAAGGAAAACATCCCTTTAAACCGCTGTGCTGGAACGTAAACGAAAATTGTGAAAAATCTACTCTTCAGGTTTTCTTCGTTATTTGTACTTGGCTAGTCTCACCTCCGGATATTTACGGCACTCTTCTTTTACCGCTTATGCTCAGTGGCGGATCCAGACTTTCAGCTAAGGGGAGGGCCCGGTTTAGTTTTACTTGCTCTGCCGGCTTTTCTTCCTTCACCATGTCTTTTTTTTTCACCCAAAATAACGCGGGGGGCCAAGCCCCTCCCCTAGATCCACCACTGATGCTGCTAACGACAACAGCGACAAAGAAACACTATTCGCGGACTATTCGCGTTTAGTGTCACCCAACTAGTGGACTAATGCTAATCCTGCATCTCAATTGGCAATGCTACTAGGGGACTATTAGTAATAGTTCTCGCGTAGCGAAATTGGCGCAATCGAGCGTGATGCTTTCTTTCGTTTTATTCCCAAATAAATATTTCTTCAACTTGCATTTGCTAACTTTATTATTGCCTTTTCTGTCCGACTAGTTGGGTGATACT
>Ga0126338_10001155_pt1 | contig 16584 bp, 8 predicted proteins | sample OrbCmetagenome_2_FD_92529 | JGI IMG/M metagenome (GOLD analysis project Ga0126338, IMG submission 92529) | Coral microbial communities from Petempiche,Puerto Morelos, Mexico - Orbicella C C metagenome | ecosystem: Host-associated > Invertebrates > Cnidaria > Coral | place: Petempiche,Puerto... | reverse complement strand
TGCGACTGAGCTAACCCTTTGGCAACCGCGTCTCCATGAATCGGAGTCAAGGTACTACATGTAAGCTAAGAGCACTTAAAAACCTAATAAAAATAACTTTAATCGCACCTTTGTATGTAAATCTTCATTCAAATTGTTGGGAAACGATACAGGTTGACTTATTTGGCGGGTCAATGTTAAACATTTCTTCCTTTGGGTGCTAAAACACTACGATGTAAAATAGCGCAAACACGTAAGCCGTTACCATCACGTGGGTACCAAACCGCCACAGAAAACGATTCAATCCTCGCCTTGGGGTTGCTAAGCCGTTACCTTGCGGAAAGGGAGAGTAGGGGCCCATCCGCAATAGGCGAACAGAGTCTGTTGGGCTCTCCCAAAAATCACAACAAATGTTTAGTCTTTTCCACTGAACATCAACAAATTTTTTGCAAACCACAAAGTCTCCTTTTCACAGTGATCATCTTTCACTAGAAATTGAACGCCTCCCGTAAGTAGCAAATTAATTGACAGATCTGCCAATTTTGACACACCAAAAAGGCTTGTCCTGCTCTGTGGAAGGATAATGGCTAACAAAATTTGGTAGGAGTAAAAGACACAAGTGCGCGCACGTGTTAAATGGATTCGTTGACAGATATTTTTGCAAAATAAACAGAAATTCGCTTTGTGCACATGAATCCTAAGACATGAAAATGTAGCTGTGGTAGACCTTGTTGTGTTTTCGCCAAAAGCTGATATCGAATCAACGAAACAGTTTATACAATGCTATATACGAGACAGTAATAGTCACTTGATGAACAGTACCAGACTCCACTTCTCATCCATCTCATCTCGATAAATGTCGTTGAAAAAGTGGTTTCCTGACCGGAGTTTTCGTGTGCCGTGACCTAATTTGTTGTCCTACCATAGGATTTTCCGGCCATCGGAGTCCGACAGATGATTCTTTCGTGTGACGTGATCTAATTTGTTGTCCTACCATGGGATATTCCGGCCATCGGGGTCCGGCATGTGATTCATGTGTTTTCGTGAGTCGTAACTCCCGCCAACGAAACGAAACGATGCGCACAGCTTTAAGCAAGAGGATGTTAAGAAAATACTTGCAGACTTATGAAAATGCTAAGACCATCCCAACTGCTGCAGCGGTGACGCCACCGACTACAATCGAAAGTTTGCTTTGGCGTTTTAAGATTTTGTTTCATGCTGTTGAAGAAAAGAGGAAAAACAAGCCGATTAGTTTGTTCCTAGTCTGGTCAAGTCGCTCAGAACATAGGAACACCAACGTTAACCAACCGTCTATTTTTATTTCTAGACTCCCCAAATTGGAGCACCTTGAAAGAGTGTGGAAAAAGTTACACCTGATTGGTTAAGAAGGGCAACACTTCGCGCATAGACCGTGCTAATGGGCTAGATAAAGCGTTGTTTTCCAACTGGGAGGGAAATATTCACGACTATAATACGACAAATTTGTTTTCCCACACCCCCACGGACAGAGCAGCACAGTGTCTTCAGAAACTAGCCAGGTTGACTGATTGCTTATCCAGTACGTGTTGAAAAATCCCCTCTTTGTTTAAATTGATGACTAAACCCTGGCGTTGCTCTGAAAACACGTAAAACGCATTCCAGCAAACACAAACTCTACAATATCCTTGAGCCTCTATTACCGTGCATTAAAATAAGCCTCTTCATGATGTTACAGGCGCTTGTTTTTGTCAAGCTACAATTAGATTTTTATTCTAAAAATGAGAGGAATGAACAGATAAGTGATTTAACCTTGTTAGAACTGCCTGTCTGACTATACTCAGCACGCTCAGTCCTGTACAGGCCAGTCTATCTATTTCAGTGAATGCCACACACAGGGCATCCAATCCTGGACAGAATGTCTATTTATGTCAAAGCCACACCCAGTAGCTGATTGATGTCTATTAGCACTACCCGATGTAAAAAGTGCAACGAACGAACATCTGAGGTCATCATTTGTGGTAATGTCTGACTTTATAACTATATACATGCCGTTACTCACACATCTCCTAGACCAAATAATAATGATAATAATAATAATAATAATATTTAAGCAGGAAAGCTCTCTCACCCGTAGGTGATCTACAGAGAGGTCCTGATCCAAAATAACATTAAATTATTAAGAATAAGTATACAGTACAAATGTTAATAAAACAAAAATAAACAACAAAAAAAACAACAAAAACAAAAATAAAACACTAAATAAGAGCCTAAGATCATACATGACAATATTTCATTTTTCGCCGGACTTATTTCTTAAGATGTGAATGCTGCCAGTCTGAGCACTTAAAATATTACTACTTTATTATCATATTAACTATTTGGCACTTGTTTTTCTTTGCAAAGCAAAATTAAAAACTATGACATCAGCCGTGGTAGTCTGATTGTAAAACACGAAATGTTTTGGTTTTGTATTGCGTTTCTTTTTTCGCTCTTCTTTGTTTCTCTTTCTCCTAAGTTTGGGTTTTTGTATCATTAAAAGATTATATATCCAACACACTATAATACAGCATCCAGCACTGGCAAATGCTGCCTTTAGAGTAGAAATTCTACCTCTTTGAAACGTGTGAATTCAACACCATTACAAAATAGAAATGTGTCTTTTATCGACAAGTGCCACATCAGTAATAAACACACAAAAAAAATCATGGTGCATGTAACTTGTTTACGACACTGTAAAAATATGATGGCAAATTAGTAGAAATTTATAATCAAATCACACCTGTGATTAAAGGGTGTTGACATCTTGGATTCAAAACACTTCTTTAAATCTTACGAAAAAAGCTTCTATCAGTTTAGGCTGTTTAATGTAAAAACAGAATCAGAGGCTTTACGTCCTACACTTAAATTAGATGTCTCTGTTACTGAGTTCGCTTCCTTGTTACTTATATAGCAAGTTCTTCTATCAAGTAACAAGTTCGGAAAGTCTTACGCAATGACGAGACTAAAACAACATTACTTTTTGGGGAAGCACTTTGTTCGAGATTATTAGACAACGTTATCCTGTAAATAGTAAGTTTGTAACTGAAAAACAACTTCCTAAAAACAACTTTAATTGTAATGAACTTGGTTAAGAATTCATTCTTTTGATAAACACACTTTTTAAAAGATCGAAACCTAACGATAGTTGAAAGGATAAAGGTATTTACAGTTCCTAAGTCGTCCTTGTCTTGTTGTGATCGACTGGGCCTCTAACAATCCTGCATCATGTACAGAGCCAAACACGGTGCCCACGTATTTTGTCCCTGTAATTACTGCGCCTTTTCACCATCTATTAAGTAAGCAAAGACAAAAAAAGGCAAGCTTGAGCTGCTACCAAAGTAAAGTGTATTCAAATAATGGGGTATATAACAATGGTGTAATGAAGGATTTTTTTCTCCTCTTTGCGTTGTCATTCAGAAAAGGATTTAATAATTCAGATTACAAGAAAAATTTGCAAAATCTTCGTCAGTATGTTTCTAATTTTTAAATCGAGGCTGGATCGGTTACAAATGATCCACATCTCCCCATATGGTTTTTAATTTATCAACAAAACCGTCATTCGGTGAGGATTGAAGAAAGGTCCACTGAATCATCTTAATAGCATCGTGTCTTGAGATCAATTAATTTCACTGATGGTGATATATGACGATAACGATGATGATGATGATGGAGATGACGGTGATGACGAAGATAATGATAATCTTTATGGAAAAACGATTGACATTTCCAATAATTTTTTGGAACACACAGTACTGTAGAAATCGATGGCTCAGAGACATAAATTTATAGTTTAAAGATTAAAAGTAAAATAGTACTCGCTCATCTTTGCAATAGGCGCATGGGGATTGATTAGTGAAAAGCAGCAAACCAAACTTTTGAAAACTATTATTTTTTCACAGAATGAAAACATAGGAGGTTTCCAGTGAAATGAGCTACACGTTAAGTTTATGGAGAGCTACTCAATTTTCTGGCTCTATTTAAAGATGAGCATTAAAATAGCTGTCTACTTACAACGCAAGCAAGCTATTTGTGTTTGGCAAATTTCCGAGTGACGTCATCGCCAATGAGTACAAATGGAGCCCAGTGCTTCACTTCCCCAAACTCCTCAGACTCTCTCATGCTATTCATGGCTTGATTCACAGCTTCGCTAGCACTTTTATTCTCCACTAAGTGCTGGTAGAACCTTTTCATAAATTCCAGAGTGGCCTTGTCATCTATCGCCCACAGTGACACCAGAACAGACCGTGCACCAGCACCCAAAAAAGCTCGAGCGATGCCGACCACACCCTCCGCCTTGATTTCCCCTTTGGCACTGTGACAGCAACTCAACACAACCAATTGTGCCTGCATGTGAACACTCAGCACCTCTGTCATTGTTAAAAGGTAGTCTGCCTCGGCAGGTTTCTGGGATGTCTGAGTAGGATTTGGTGCCAAAGCAATTTCTCCTGTTTCCATCCGTCCATGTGCTGCAATGTGTACCAAAGCAACCGAAGAGAGCCGTTTCAATACCTCATTCTTTGTTGCCTCCTCTCCAATCAGAGGATCAGTGTGAACTATTCGCCCGATCACCTGTGCTTCTTCTCTGGCGCTTGGCAACTGCTTCAACTTTTTGCCCCGATAACGAACTTCGTGCACCCAAGGGTATCCCACGATAAGCGCTCCAGTCTTACAGTGGTAATCTGTGGGACAATCTGAGATCAATTTCAAACTCGTCAGTGACGGGATGAGGCGGATTTTAAAGGATTCGCAAAGGTACTCTGAATTAGAGTCCACGAATGCAGAAAAAGGAGCGAGACACAATGGACCCTCAGGGACAAATACAACTTCATTATCAAGCAACAAATCTTCGATGGGACTGATGATCGTTTCGTAAAGTTTACTCAAAGCCTTTTTCTGAAGGGTGAGGGATTTGATTCCTCTCTCCCCGTCAGAGGAGCTCTCATCTGCATTATTTTCATCCCTCTTCATATCCAAAGAACGATCGTCACATTTGATACCAGATCTTACACCAATTTTTTGCTGCGTGTTGAGCATCAAAGACTGCACAGCAGTATTGGCATCGACATCACCCTCGCTGATCTGTTTTCTCCTTAACTGGACATTCTTTCCTTTCTGCAAAACCCAGAAGATGACTTCTGTTTCCTCAAGCGCTATGAAAACCGTATTCAAAGGAAGCCAACTCAATACGTCATCTGCACTTTCGCCGCTTTCTTTCCCTGAATCTGCTTCTGTCCTTTCGGGTCCATATTTCAACTCCATCAGATCGTTAAGGGCCTGAGCACGTCCCTGCTCAGCAGATAAAAGTGCCTCCACAATCTTCTCCTGCTTTGCTAACAGACGCCATAAACTAACATACACAGACTGGTGCAGATTGCGCAGACTCATTTTCCACTCGTCCTTAAACTCAAGAAGACGCCTCACATCATTGAATGTTGCTACACTGTGTCGATAATAGTCGACAGATTCGTCAAAAGAGCCAAGAGATTGAAAGACAGCGCCAATGTTATACAATGATGTACCAATTTGAACTTTGTCTTCCACTTCTTTTGCGATCTCTAAGTGACGTTCGTGGAAGTCCATGGCTTTCTTGAAATCTTCCAGACTGTGATAGATCTTTCCCAGATTTCCATAAGCATTTCCCTCACTAGCAATGTCTCCCACGTCTTTTGCAATTTGTAGATCACGATCATGGTATTCTATGGCTTTTTGGAAAGCTCCGAGACTGTAATGTGCATCTCCCAGATTACTGTACACTCTGCCTTCGCCTGCCGTGTCTCCCACTTTTTGTAGGATTTCTAGCGCATGCTGATGGTTTTCTATGGCACTCTCGAAATCTCCGAGATTGTAATAGGCGTTGCCTAAATTACTATACACATTTCCTTCAACTGCCACCTCTCCCAATTGTTTTACAATTTCTAGAGAGCGTTCATGACAGTCTTTCGCTGTTTTAAAATCTCCGAGATTTCCATAAGCGATGCCTAGGTTACAATACACATTCCCTTCAACATCCAATGCTCCCACTTCTTTTGCGATTTTCATAGATCGTTCATAGCAGTCTATAGCTGTTTTGAAATCTCCAATACTGCCCCAAGCGACACCTAGATTGCAATAAGACTTTGCTTCACCCGCTACGTCTCCCACTTTCTTTGCGATTTCTAGGGAACGTTCATGGTATGGTATGGCATTTTTGAAATCCCCCATATTGTCATAGGTACTGGCGAGACTACCATACGAGTTTCCTTCACCTGCTAGGTTTCCCACTTTCTTTGCGATTTTTAGGGAACATTCATGGTAGTGTACAGCCTTCTTGAAATCTCCAAGACCGTCATAGGCTAGGCCTAGATTACCATACGCCACTCCCTCGCCTACGACGTCTCCCATCTGTTTTACGATAGCGAGGTGTCGTTCGTGGTAGTCTAAGGCTTTTTTGATGTCTCCAAGACTGCCATAAGTGTTACCGAGATTACTATATGCGTTTCCTTCACGTTCGATGTCTCCAGTTTCTTTCGCGATTTCTAGCGAACGTTCAAAGTACTCGATGGCTTTCTTGAAATCTCCGCGACTGCGATAATCGTTGCCCAGGTTTCCGTAAACATGGCCTTCACTAGATTTGTCTCCCACTTTTTTGGCGATTTCTAGCGAACGTTCGTGACAGTCTATGGCTTTTTTGAAATCCCCGAGATTGCGATAAGCGCTGCCCAGATTACTGTACGCCGTTCCTTCAGCAGAGATGTTACCCACTGCCCTTGTAGTTTTTGCCGCACATTCAAGGCAGTCTACGGCTTTTTTGAAATCTCCAAGACTGCCATAAGAGACGCCAAGATTAATATACGTCATTCCTTCGCGCCCCGTGTCTCCCATTTCTTTGGTGATTTCTAGGGAAAGCTCAAGGTACTCTACGGCTTTTTTGAAATCTCCAAGTCTGCAATATGCGATGCCAAGTTCACTATATGCCATTCCTTCTCGCGATTTGTGTCCTCTTTCTTTTGCAATCCTTAGGTAGCATTCATAGTAGTCTGTGGTGGTATTGGAGTTTAGGATGGAGGAAATTTCCTGCCATCAACATAAAAAGTACACATTTTATTTTTTAAATATATTGATGCAAGTCAAGAGCAAGAGAACCATAAGCCGGTTGCTCTTTTGTGCTAGAGTGATTTACAATTGAGCGTAGTAAAACCAACCCAATACAATTATTCTGGCCAGTCATGAAAGACGTAAGCAGTGCAATGAACCAATCAGAATTCGAAGCAATTACATGTCTCCGGAGCCAAACGCGGGAAAATGCGTGTGAGGAAATTACGACTAGTTTTGCTTTTCATTGCTTGAGAAAGTGGCGCGAGTTTTTTCCAATCACAGAGCGAAGTAAAACAAACCACAGTAAACGAGAATCACTTTCGACAATCAATTGAAAAGCACTCTATAGTCAAAAAGCAAAGACTCTTTGCTGATCATACATGTTTACCACAGAGATCACGCCGTGAACTGAAAGAGCTCAAGTTCGTTTACCTTTGAACCACATGTAAAACCGTGATTCATCAATTCTTCAGAAGGCAAAGTAAAAATAAAGAACATGAAAATTCAAACTTTGGCACCTCCAGGTGTCTACCGATCTAGAACTAAGCCCTCATCAACAGTGGGCTGAAAGAAGACAAGCTTCTCTGAAACTGAGTTAGTCGTGAACTTTAAACTGTGAGCTGCGAACTGTGGACTGAGAACTACGAACAGTAAACTGACAACAGTGAACCGTTTTCAAATTTTGATAGTAAACATAAGGTGGGGCGTTGACTACAGATTGTACTGATGATATCGTTCTAAACCAGTTTTAGGGTTGTAGGATTACGTGCAAACTGAAAAGATTTATCCAATCAGCATTCAATGAGGCAACCAACAAGTTACGATACCAAAGATTCTTAATGTTCCCAGCATTGCTTATTAAGTTGGTGTTTGCTTCAAATAGACTCCCAGCAAAACCAAAGTTTCTTTCATCAAACTTACTTTTTGAGTCTCTGGTAAATTCGTAGCTTTTCCTCCTCCTCTATCTTGGAGATGGCTTTTTTCTTTCTCAGACCTGTTCCTTAACTCCAACAGTCTTTGGTTATTGTTGTCAATCTTACATTAGTCAAGATTTTTAAATGATCAAGATTGTGGTAACCTCAAGGTTAAATAAAACGTTCTTTAAACAACTCTAACCAAGTCTTTCAAAGGTATTTAGAACGTCTATAGAGACATTTCTGAAAAAAACGTTCCTACCAAATAGCTTTGGCCTTTGCCAGTCAAAAGGCAATTGTCAGATGATCATGAAAAAATTGTTAAAGGTACAGTGCTATTGTGACATTTGTCACAGTTAATCCTATGCGAAACCATTCAATGACCAAAGACTGATGAACATTGTTCCATTGATATATTAAAACTCATCGAAAAATTATTTATTAATTAATTAATAACGTACTTTCTTTTTCGTAGAAGAAGTACATATAATCATCATTAATCTCACTGGTATGGTGATTGTCTGCATACGTCTTCCCATGATCAAGTTTATATTGTGGGTATAAAGTTGTGCTCTTAATTTAGTGTATATTTAAGTCGCAAACTTCAAAACTACGTGTTCTCTTTTCTTTGTGGTGCCAAAGATACTTTCAATCCCTTTTCACACAATATGATGGCCTCTTCAAACTGATTCAACTTAACACAGGCACTTGCCCCTAGTAAGAGAAAAAATCTTTCCACTCAGTGGATATAACTAAACCAAGATACCTTTATTGCTTATTAGTGTACAACCAATGAAACGAACAATACTCCTTTAGAAACACTTTCTGAAAACCTCAGAAAGCTCCAAGGCCGAGATTTAACACCGTACGTGTCACGTGCCATGCCTATTGCATTTTCGCTCTCATTTTGCTTGCATTTATATATTTATTGCTTGTACGATGAGTCGCGCTCGAGTAAAAACGTAACAAACAATTGGGCGATTATATGGAAACACAATGCTGCGATCGCTTGCAATCCGCTTGCGTTTGCGATCGTGAACGCAGATAATCGCTGAAGATAAATCATGTTCCATGCTCTACGATCTTCTGCGAACGTCTGCTTTCAACTGCGATCGTGCGACCATACGGCAACCAAGTGCGATCAAAACGCATCCTAAAAGATTTCGTATTAAGAAGCATTAGTCAAGAGTCCTTTGCAAAAAAGCTTGTTTTCGGTCAGTTGGTCATTTGAAAAGCTAAATACCAAAATAGGCGCTTGGTTTCAGTCTAACTGAAATGTGTTGTTCTTCTGTTCCTCGGGTCTTTGACAACAGCAAAAATTATCTTCGCATCTTCTTTTTCATTATAACATAGCTGGTAAATTCGTGTAATCAAATTCAATTGCGCGAGCGTGCTTCATGTTATCATATTCCTATTATGCACGCTCATGACCTCCGCGTTAAACTGACGGGGTTGAAAATCTTAATTTTATCGTGGTTCAAGTTCTCTAATATGAATGCGAAGCCGATGACTCTTCCGCTCCAAATTTAACGCGGCCCTGAACACCTTCCTTCGATTTCTTTTCTAACTTTTGCAAAGGGCTTTTTATCTTAACATGCTGAGGACATTTCACCGTGGGATTCACCGACCTCGTTTCTTATTGTTATAATTACTCAAAGCTGAAGTTAGGAGTGTCTTAACAGGATATACAGTTACTAATTATTATATTGAGAAATCAGCCAGAACTTGTCCACACGGCAATAATTAGGAATTTGCTTAGCACCATTACTGCATGGCATCAACAGACTTGTGTGTGGTAAACCCTTCCCTTCTTCCCCTCCGATTCCCCACAGCCAATGTTGAAACATTTGGGTCATCCATGGACTGATCTTGCTTTCTGAGACCGTTAAAACTCAACATTGCAAAGAGAGAGAGGGGGAAGCGACAACTGTCCCAAGATTAATGACCCGCTTTGTAGTTTTCTAATGACTCCTATTACCTCTTTCCATTGCCTCCACAAGAGATGGTCTCAGGCCAATGGCAATCTTTGCGTCCCTCAGTGAATCATGGTAGTTTCCTGTGAAAAAATAAATAAAATAAATAAAGATTATGGAGTCGTTAAATGGATGATTAACTCCACTTATTTGTGAGTGATGCCATAACAAGTTAAGAAGTCCACAAAACTGTGAAATTTTAAAACATTCTCACCCAAAAAAAAGTGGGCTGACGCCCTGTTGCTGTAAAGCTTGGCGTTAATTTCTTCATCCTTGCTGCCCAAGTTGATGCCTTCTGAGTAGAGGTATACCGCATTGCCAAACTCTTTCCTTGCAAATTCATCATCACCGTCATTCTTGAAAACTTCTGCTACTGCTACATCTGTAAGAAATAAAAAAAGGCTTGTTAAGCCTCACTAAGCTTTAGCTCGGTATTCGTTTCGGGTCCGTTCTTTTGGACTATTCTGGGGTAGGGATAGTCGAAAGAGACAGTATTCGTCTCCCTTTGGGACCCATTCCGCTTTCGGAACGAACGGAGTAGTATTCTGTTTATTCTGCTATCAGGGACAGACCACGGTTTATGTCTATTCGGGTTGTCTACCATCTGATCGGAAAAGCCGAATATCAGCGCTTTTTTGCGAACATTTTGGTGGGAAAATCGTGCGCGGCCTACCGCACCAGTGACGCGGCACCGGGAGTTAGGTTCAAACACTCTGCCCACACTGTTTTACTGGCTGGCCTCAGGTCTCCTCCGCCAATAACATTCCGCTTTCTGAATACTTGTTCCTTTGGTCAACCTCATTCCGCGCATTCATTCATTCCTAAACGGGAATAAGAATAACTAGGATAGACCCAATAGAGCGCGTCCTAAGACTTAGATTTTTAAGAAGCGCAGGATGCGATATAACTTTTGTATGTTAAAATTAAGGTTAACATTAACGTTAATATTAACCAATAACAGTAATAATGAACATACTGTTGATAATAGTAACTATACCTTTAACAGTCATAACCGAAAACTCCTCACCTCTCAGATTGCAGTCTTCTTCCACATACAGCGTTTCCTCAGTCCCTGCGGTCACGTCACCTTCCACTGCATTTTTCTCTCTGTAGTCTGAATCTGGAAGCCTGTTCTGTTCAATGACACACCTTCTCTTCAATTCTAACAACGTCTGATCAGTCTTGTCAATCTTACACAAGTAAAGATTTGTAACAGATCTGCTGCAGTTATCAATGGTTTACAAATCCGTCAAACGGGATGAAAGATCGTAAGAGAAATGTGTCTTAATTTCTCCTCTTCATTTTTTCTCCTCGTTCTTGGGATTTTATGTAACGAGCGACACATGCATACTAAACAAAGCACGCCTGTGTCACTCACTGGAAAATATGAATTCTTACATTCAAATTATCAAGACGATTATAAAAATCGTTTGGCCCGCAAAAATAGTGGTGTAAGATTCAAGTTTTATTTATTTACAGCAGACAGCGAGGAGCTAATCGCGGCAAGCCAGACTGTTCACAGAATAAATTAAACAATTTTTTTTGAAACAATAAATGAACATTACATACAACTACAACATGTGAGCATTACTCTTTGTGCTTTCAAATATTTAGACGGTACAACTCATCGCGCAGAATGCCATTGTCTTTAGCGACATGTACTTACAGTTCTCAGGTTATTAACGTACGGCATAATATAATTTGCATGTCTAGAACTAGTCAACTGTGATTGGTCAACAGATTTAGCTTTGAGAATACTTGAGTCTCTTCGCAGATTTCAGCTGTTGTCAATCAAACGGTTGAATGCGTAAAGTAAATACCAAGGTGCAATACAGTTAACAAGGGCTTAAAGGGCAAGCGCGAGGGATGGGTTACACAGGTAACGCACTTGTGCTCGACACTTGCGCTCCTATAACGGTAAATACAGTCCTGCCTGAGAGTATTTTACAAGCAACAACGATATAAAACGACGTTCCGAACACTCTGAGATCTTTTTTCAACGAAAATCAAAAATGATCTCCCTGAGACTGGCTGGGGAGTAGTTCTGCCATTGGATGAAGTACTCTGCTTCACCTCCTTTAACTGCTTTATCTCTCTGAGATCATTTTTGCCTGAATGAGAAAAATTAAGACATGAAACAAGCAAGCGTCCGCCTTAGACAGGTTTCTGCCTGAGGGAACAGTTATATAATTTATTCATATTTTGATCCGTTTTGATTAATCAAAACATATAAAAGGTTAAGTTTTATTCAGTCCATTCAGTTGTTAATAGCTACTTGCGAAATAACATGTCGAAGCGTGCGAATTAGGAGAAAAGAAGAAGAAAACAGGTTAGGTAGGTAGGTAATAAACTCAGGAATAGAAGACCACAACAAAGTTGAAAATACGAATATATAGATTCTGCAGTGAAGGATACTGCCAAACCCTTTTCACACCAGGTGATGGCCTCCTCGAACTGATTCAGCTGAAAACAAGCATTCGCTCCTGGCGAAAAAAAAAAAGTAATATAAGTTCTGATTCCTCTCCACCAATGTAATCATCACCGCAACGAAAATGTATTTTCGTTAAGTAAAGGTTACCTCTCGCTATCGCTTTGAAACAAGATAGTTGTACATCAGAAGCAACTTTGGCATCATTCAGTGATTCACTGAAGCTCCCTGTGAAAGACGTATTACAGGCAGACGGAAATGACAAGAACATAGCACACTGATGCAGTTTAATTAAAAAACAAACAAACGAAACACTCTGAGGACAATTGAAAATTCTCACCCAGACAGAAATGTGCTTCCGCCCTGTTGCTGTACAGTTTCGCTTTCAGTTCTTTGTCTTTGCAGTTCACTTTGATTCCTTCCGTGTAGAAGTAAATGACGTTGTTGAAATCCTCCCGTAAGTAGCTATCTTTCCCTTCATCATTGAAAACCTCAGCTATTGCTGAAATGATACAAATTAAAAGTGCATTACCCATATAACGTAATCTGATTCGGTTACACATGTGCGTTTGACCCTTAATCCTTGACTTATAACTGGGAAAATTAATTGACATTTTACTGAATTTTTAAATGTCACTCAAATAGACTACTGGCAGTGCCTTTTTGGACAGTCGAAGCCCAATCCATCAACAGCGCGGTGAGCAACAGTGCGGCGAGACTGGAGCGAGGAGAAAAAAACGTAAAGAGACTGGAGAGAAGCCTCTCCCCCAGTCTCTCCTCAGCGCATTCACTTCAGGTTTCGCCAGTCTCGCCACGCGATTAGCTTGAGCTCCCCACTGTTCAGAAAGGGACTGCTAACAATCTAAACTCGACCGAAACCTAACGCTTTTCGTTTCCCCTATTTTTGTCGTAGAAAATCGTGTTGAAACCCGCATAACCCTGTGCAGACCGGAGGGGAGGAGTGTGGGGGAGGTTCCACGTCCCCTTCGAGAAACCTGAGAGTTAAAAGTTAAATAGTAAACAGTAAATACATGGTACGCCCACGTGTGTTTCTTTGAGGTCCGCTGCGATAAGGGATACTTGTAGTGCCGTATAAAAACTAAATTAATTCTCAATTATTGAATGGGAAATAAGAAGCCATTTTGATCTCGCAAAAAGTAGAGGAATGAAACAACTCTCCGACGTTTTGGTAATCCAAGATGGCGGCACTGACACATGGGGTATAAGGCACGCTCAACTGGAGGGAAAAAAAAATAGCATGTTCCTCCTCACCTCTTAGACTGTCGTCATCAAAATCCAGCGTTTCCCCAGCAACGGTTTTGACGTCATCGTCGCTTGCAGTCATTGTTGCATTCCGCGTCATGAATGTTGGGAAATCGGCTTAAAAGCCCTATGGATCGAACAGATGTTGTGAGACTTCCCACATGAAAACAATAAATACTTTGACTACTTACTTGTGATTAGACCACTTTGATGTGCCGCAACCAGGCGGTCAGCAACAGTCTATAAAGAAATTAATTTATCAAAATGTACCTGAAAAGTCAATAATTCAGAGAAATTTCAAATGTAATTTATGACCTAACGTAAGTGCTTAGGAATTGCAATGCAGAGTAAATACGCTATTAGGGCAAGAAATGACCGTAATATAAACCCTTAATCAGGCTGTATAGGGAATTATAGCGACGTGGCATAAGGCAAAAGGATCAGTATACGACAAGCTATTAGCCATGGGAAGGAAATAGCAGAAGTTTAGAAACTTGTATCAAGATTTACTTAGTAGTATACACAAGAATTAGGAATCAACCAATAAACGGTTCATTTCACAGTCCTACTACGACAACATCCTTGTAGGTCAATATATTTTCCGCGTATGCTATGTGCATGGACCATTATTCTACGGACCGTATATTTGTTATTTTATACCCTTAGTACATTGGTCGGTATTGCACTCAGTCTTGATAACTAGAGAGCTTAAGCGACGATAACGATAACGGCGATAACGATTATTATTTTTCTGTGATTATTCCAATTCCTTCCACTTGTAAAATGTAGACGAACTAAACAGGAACTAAATAAGAAAGAACGGCGCTGAAATGACGAGAAAGAAAGAAAAATTCACCGTCATACCCTCACGTTCTCGATCAAATCTTCAAACTGATAATTTCAAGTTGTTATTTTGCAGGGGACGGCAAAGAAATGTATCAAAATGCAAAACGCACATGCAGAGCGAATGTTTTTGCTCATTAATGCTGTTGTTTTGCTGTTGCCTTTCGCGTCTTCGCTTAAGCTCGCTGCTGAACGTAACATTGAAACCTAGTTTCCTGATAAACTTAATGAACTACAGTTTAAAACCCAATCCATACCTTATCTGATATGTTCTTTGGAGAGGATAATTCGCCAGAACAGCCTTCGATAACACAACTCCGTTACAGCTTCACATTTGTCGTTGTTCTCTAATCCCAAACGGCAGGACGAGGATACAACGCAGCTGTTTGATCACCAGCGACACGTGGTACAGACGTCACTGGAGTTGCATAAATTCTGATATTTTTCCTTTATGGTAAACTTTAACTCGAATTACCATAGTGTTTGCGTGGCATAAGGAACCTTGTGACGTGACAAGCTCAGCCGGTTTCTCTGCATTAATTTGATCAGCATTGTTTTTCAGTTGCACAAATAGCCGAAGTATATAAAACAAAGCAAGCCCTCTTGCTTGGCCTATTCACAGCAAACACACTTCGAAATACATGTACAAAAAGATGTGGATTTTTCCCTTTCATAACAATAGGCTTATAAGGCGTGACTATCAACAGGATATACCTAAGCGTTATAGTGCTCGTGCTGACGCCATAAATCAGAAACTGTCATAGAACCAACTTCTGCCACAAAACGAGACCAAACGACAAAAGAAAACAAAAGAAAACGATCAAGCAAGTTCTCAGCATTTTTGCCCATTTTTTCTGCGCTGTTTTCAAGGACGTGCCTTGAGAAGTTTTGATCGGGGTCTTAGGTCTTCCGTCTTCGTTTATTGAGGGTGTTAGTTTTCGTAGTATATAGTACACCTTCAAAAAATCATCCTACGTTGTGTCGGTTTTTGCTTTTGTATTCTTCATTTTATATGTGAAGCCGATTAGATCACTATTGATCCAATGTATACCAGCAGGATCATCGTTCCGGTTGCTTGCTTAAACAATTGATGATAAACATTTTATAGTTTTCGTAACACCGTGGCAAGACTGGTCACGACGACTTTCGCAAAATTTATTTGGTTGTTTTCACAGAGCAAAGATCAATTATATTTCATCTGAATTTCTGCTAAGTTTAATTTCGCATTATCAGTATGTGGCTGAATGAACGAAGTGTTGTGGCATCGATCTTTCGCCTCATGGATGTCATGGATAGAATTTCGATGGGTCTTCGTTTTCGAGGTCTTCGTTTGCTAAGGGTTCTTCGTTTTCGAGGGGTCTTCGGTCTTCGGTCTTCACTTTCTAGACACCCAGGCTGCCGGCATGGCAAGCGATACTCATGACCACTGCGCCACCGCAACCGGCCGACAGCCTTCAGAATTTTTTTTAAGTATATATGGTGTTACCCTTAACATTATTGAAACCTAACCGTAAACAGGCTAACCGGAGAGCTCTTCAAGCTAACCGGAAAGCTTTTTAGGCTGACCAAAGTGTTTTTTAGGCTATTCGGAGTGCTTTTTAGACTAAACCACAAAAACGTTTTGAGTGCCGGTCATTTAGTCTACGTTTTAAATGCCGGTATACCGAGTGCCGGGCTTACGTACCAAAATTCACACCACGGTGGAAACAGTGAAGTATTCAGCCATATAAACAAAGATTTGATATTATTATCTGAAATTTTAAAACAATAATTTTGTATACTGGACACGGAGTATTTGGAAAAACCTGCCCGGCTGCCGGATATATAGACACAGCGAATAAAAAGATCAATTTAACTGTTGGATTTCAGCAGGAATTAAAGATTTCTGTAAAATTGCCAGGTGTTAGAGAAGCCGGCTTCCCCGGGGGGGGGGGGGGGGACTCCCATATGGAGTGGACGGGGATGCTCGTCGGAAATTTTGAATTTAACCCCTAAAAGAGACCAATCTGGGCGTGGCCGAAGCTTATGCAGATCCCTAAAAGAGACCAGTTTATAAAACAGACAAATAAAAAGTACAGTGACTTTTAATGAT
>Ga0126338_10001154_pt1 | contig 16585 bp, 16 predicted proteins | sample OrbCmetagenome_2_FD_92529 | JGI IMG/M metagenome (GOLD analysis project Ga0126338, IMG submission 92529) | Coral microbial communities from Petempiche,Puerto Morelos, Mexico - Orbicella C C metagenome | ecosystem: Host-associated > Invertebrates > Cnidaria > Coral | place: Petempiche,Puerto... | reverse complement strand
GCGTCAGAGATTAAGTCTTTCCGGTGCTCGGATTTCACGTCCCGCGCGAGATTTTCTTGGTCCTTTCTCGGCTTCTGTTAAGGTGGGACATTGTGGGTTGGCGCTTGAGGGCCGTATAATCAACTTGCCACTCGATGGGTTGTTTGCTGAATTGCCTGCTGTGGTGGACTCTCGTGGATTGGCGCTTGAAGATTGTGCAGTCATACTTCCTTGAGGAATGTAACTCGACAAGTTGTTTGCTAAGTTGTTGGAAGCATTATTTGGTCTAAGATGGATTCTATTTCTTCGTAGTTGAGCACCAGTTCCAGTTTCTATAAAATACGAGCGAGGGGTCTCTCCCTGATCTATGGCTCTAGCAGGATTCCATGTCTTTCTCACGGGGTCTTGTACATAGATGGCTTGGTTCCTGTGTAGTTCAGGGAGTTCTTTGGTGTGCCTGTTGTAATAGTAGCATTGGTTGTCTTGGCTGTCTGGAAAACACGAATAGCGAATAGCGAATATTCGCGAAAAGCGAATAGCGAATAGTCCCGAATAGTGCGAATAGTCTCAAATGGTGCAAATAGTGGCGAACAATCGCCAAAGGTGGCGAATAGTGACGAATAGTCATCAATAGTCACCGCTTCAGATCTAATATCCTGCGTTAATTAATTATCCAATTAAGCAACAGAAATTCAGTGAATTTATTATCTTTTCTTCTCTGAACTCAGGCTAGGGCTGTCCATCGCCGACATTAAGAAAACAGAAAACACAAGGATAACCTAATAAAGATGTATTTACGCTTTTGCAGCTGTTAAAACAGAAGAAATTACGTTTAGAAACACCTTTTGTCTTAATGAGCGTCTGGGGTGTCAGGAATAGCGAATAGCGAAAAGTCGAAATTTTGTGTAAATGTGCAAAATCAATATTCATTGTCACAAAAATTGATCGCATAAAAACCCCCACGTTTTTATAGTCTTCATCGATTATCATAAATCATGTGTAGGTAAGGTAATCCAAAGAATTGTGGAGCAGAATAACATTCAATTTTCAGCATTTACAACGGAAAGACGAAAACAATTCAGCTTTTAACGGACCTTCGGTCGCTTATCGAGAGATCCGAACAGCATGAGAGATCGTGTAAACTGAAGCACATTATAGCATTTACCCATCATGCAGTTCGGCGCGTGGCCAACCATCTCTGAGGTATCAGTATACCCCAAATGACCATTATTCGTTGGCGCCACTTGACGGTCGGACATTTCACGCGAACCCCAGTTAAGTATATATTTCCTGAAAGCTTTAAAGATTACAAAGGTATATTTATTAAAATTAAAAAAAGTTAATTAAGGTTTTCCGAGTATAGTGTCCTATTTCCCAAAGTACAGAGCAGGAGGTTCAGTAATCAAGTTCGTTTCCGGCCTGTTTTGAGGGAGAGGACAAGATTAACATCGCCGTGTCTTCTTGGTATCTTTCTCTGAAAAACGGTGTCGGGAAATTTTGATAACTTGTCTGGTTTGTTTTCGGCACGCAGTCAAACTTTGAGAGTTGGCAAAACATGCATTCTCTTCTTTAAACTAGTAGTAATCGTAGATTACAGAGTGTGTTCGAGTTTTGGTAGGATTGGTATGTTAAAAAATCAAAAATTCAAAGAACAGCATTTTTTGCCTAAGCTGTTAGGAACAGGTGAAATCGGCCTCCCTCCAGCAGGAGCGAAAACAAATAGATTGATCGCAAAGCACGTGCATACGTGTATGTTCTCGTTTATACATGTATTACGACCGGTCAGTAAAAAACACGGACTGCAGTTGGTAGGCTGCATTTAGTCCACAGTCCGCGTTTTATTCCTGAGTCCGTGTTTTATACCCAGTCCTTCGTCCATGTAAACACTTTCGTTGGGTTTATGTTACATAATTTACGCACAACGAAGTGAAACTACACATCTCCTCCTTTAATTTTTTTCAGCAGAAAGCAGTTTTGGTTTCTGGTCGAAGAGAAGAGGGTACACAACACGCAGCAAACTACAGCTTTCTGTTCGTACGAAAAGTCGTACACATTTCGTGAAGACATGTCTGCAGATTTTTAAATGCCATAAACACTGACTTCGAACTTTAAATAAACAAATTAGTAAGCCTGGATCTCATATGCCGCCGACATACCTGGGACATACCCGCCGGCACGGCCTGGGACATCGTTACGGCATATGTGAACATTTATCGCCGAATCATAATCTATCCCAGGCAGTGACTGCCAGCCTGCCTGCAAAGTTGAGCTGAGTTCAACTTCGCAGGCAAGCCGGTGGTGGTCGGCGATGAAACTATTTTATGCGAACATCATCTGCGGACGCAACGTACTCTAATAAGACGTTTCGATCCATATTTACAGGTAAAATGGTTGAAAATTGCGCAATTTGATTTGCATTTCGAGCAAATTTGAGTACGTCGGCGATCCATCCCCGGGGATCCATCGCAGATGCGCCGGGGACCCACTGGGACAGATCGCCATATGTTGTCAGTTGCAACCGGCGACTACGTCGCTGGTAGGTCGACGGGATTGAGAACCAGGCTTTATCCGCCACAGCCCACAATAAGCCGCCTCGACACTCGAAAGAAAGCACATGGACGAACATGGAGATGACGTTATTCGCCCCTGAAGAATTTTTTGGGTCCATAGAAAGATACATACGCAAAAACTCCAACCTAGTCCCCAGGGCCTTCTCCTCGACGATGTTCAAAATGGCGGCACATTGAGAAGGCCTTGGGGACGAGGTTGACTCGAATTCTCTTCCATCGCCAATCTCGTTCTCCAAGTCTTCGTTCCCCTTGACCAGCGGTCGGAAAACGAGAGCTCTGGGAGCAACCATTTCAGGCATGCGCCATAGATACAGACTGCGCAGTGAAACCGGATGGGCATTCTCGTCCCCAGAGCCCACAATCCTTCTGGCCTGCGGCAGGGATCGAGAGCTCTGGCAGGATCCGATTTCCTGAGCATGCGCAGAGCATTCGTTTCGTATTCTCAGCCAATCAGATTTGCCAGATTTGACGGGAAGTCCGTGAATCGCGGACTTCCGGTGTTGGACCAGCCCAGAGCTCTCGATCCCTGCCGCAGGCCAGAAGAATCGTGGGCTTTAGGGACGAGATTGCCGGATGGCCAGAATTCGGTTATTTCCTTTGTTATTTCAAAATGGTTGCTCCTAGAACCCTCGTTTTCCAACCGCTGGTCAAGGGGAACGAAGACTCTGGGAACGAGACTGTTCCATCACCGCATTGAGGTCTTACATGAGAAAGCATTGCGCCTGCGCGAACTCAGTGTGTTGCCGCCTTTTCGAGCGGACAAGCGTTTTTTTTATTTTAGTGAACATTTTCAGCAATAATTTGCTCTAAAGCACGTTAGAATGTTTGACAACGACACGGATACCAGTCAGAGGAAGGAAACATCTGGACAGAAAAAGGAAAGCAGCGATAGCTCTCGAAGTAAAAGTGCTCGAGGACATTGAGGTCCAATGTCGTGGAAAATGGCGCTGCTCCTTCTCATGGTGAAGGACCTTCGACAGCTCTCTTAGCTACCATGCAAGAAGGATTTGCAACACTGCCCGGAAATATGGCTAATGCCATTTCCGAGGCTTTTAGTTTTAAGTCAGCTAAGGCCGACCTAGAGATGTCCTCTGACGAGGAAACTCGAGAGGAAGATGTATTGCAACACCGTCCGGAAATATGGCTAATGCCATTTCTGAGGCTTTTAAGTCGGTTAAAGCATTTCCTATGACGGAAATTCAAGACGAAGATATCCTTAGCTGCCATGCAAGAAGTGTCCGGAAATATGGCTAAGGCCATAGACTTAAAAGTTGGTTAAAGCCGACCTAGAGATTTCCTATAACGAGAAAATTCAAGAGGAAGATATCCTTAATAAGAGGGCAAGTCCACCGCGAAGTAGAAGCGGGAAGAGGCTAATGGCAAAAGTCAGAAGTGTATAGTCATTATACATTTGGACGCGTCTGTCGCACAGTTGCTTGACACCTCCTATCCTCCCTCTAATGAGGGTAAAAGCAAAGTGCTTAGCATCAACAGCATCTGCAAGAGGAGGAAATTGATCCGAATGTGGACTCAGAACTGGCAAGCGTCATAAATACATTATGAAAGACACTGCCAGAGGGAAAACTCTCGGAAAAGATAAACAAATATTATTGCCCTGAGAATTGTGAAAACCTGACAAAAGTATGTGTAAACCAGGTTGTATGGGATAATTTGAGCCCATCTGTTCGTTTACAAGACGTTTAAGTGCAAAAGGTACAAACGTCTTTGTTTAAAGGCAAATGTGCCTTGACGTGCATGATTTTAAAACAAGCTTGTTGAGCAAATAATACCACTACCTGTTGGAAGTGAGCTGCTTCAAGAGGCTACAGATGCCTTTGCTTTGTTAGCTAATGCTAACACTGGGCTTAATAAAAGGCATGGAGAGTTGATGAAGCTTGACTTACATAATGATTATATGCGTTAATGCTCCTCATCCATCCCAATCACAGATTAACTGTTTGGGAATGATTTGCCAAAGCAGGTAAAGTATTTGACAGCAGTCGACCATGTTGGAAAAAAGGTCAACACAAGAAGTGGGCCAATTGCCTGACCCCATACTGTATATGTCTAATGACTGTATTGCAGCCAGTGACTGAAAGAAATTTCATCACAGTGGGAGAATACTACTTCTGGCCCCTTTATTCTTTATAGTATTACTCACTAGAAAATTGAAATTGCTGTTGGGTTTCCACAGCAAGATGCTATTTGAAGCGAAATATGCGATCCCTTCGGGAACAACACATTATTCAGAGTGAAATTGTAAAATTGATATATATATAAAGGAGTTATCCAAGAAACTACCCACCGTAAAGGAGAATATGCTTCTACTATATTTCTACTATGTTCATCCGCCCTAAGAAGGACGACGCTTGTATTCTCTTTAAATCGAGAAAACCTTAATGAGCATGTGCAGTACCATTTCAAGATGGATACTCTGCAATCTGCTAACCGGCTCATGAAAAGGAAATGCTACTGGGCATTAGTTGATCTAAGGGATGTTTATTACTCGGTGCCCATTGATGAGAAATATTAACAGCTAAGTTCAGCTGGAGAGGAAAATTACTTCAGTTGATTTGTTTACCTTATGGACTTTCTTGTTCCCTACGCCCGTTTACGAAAATCTTAAAATCTGTTTATGCCACTCTTAGAAAGAAAGGACATTTAAATGTGGGGTATATTGAGGACTCGTATCTACAAGGAGGTACGATACATGAATGTCAGTCTAATGTTACTGATACTTGTTGCTTATTTACAAAATTGGGGTGTACTGCACACTCTGTGAGTGAAGTCAGTGCTTGGACCAGTTGAGACACTTGTTTTTCTCTGAGTTTTTGTTCTGAATTCTGTCAGTATAACTGTGTCCCTCTCCCAAAGCAGTGCCTTGGGCTTATTAGCAGTGTATCAGTCTATGGCAATTAAAAAAAATAGCTTTGCAGAATTACAATGGTGGTGCGATAATATTGAGAAAGCTGACTGTCCTCTTTGTACCCCAAATGTAAAGATTGACATAACCCTGCACACACTTCACACAAGGGTAGGGTGCATTCATGGGCATTTAAAAACGGGAAGCAGAAGGACTGAGGCTGAACTAAAGAATCACATTAATTGCCTTGAACTCATGGCTGTATTTTTTGGTTTAAAAGCTTTCTACGGTAGAATGAAAAGTGTCCATATTAACATTTATTTGGTCAATACAACCACTGTTAACTACCTTAATTCTATAGGAGGCACACAATCTATAGAGTGCCACTCCGCTGCTTGAGATATTTGGCAGTTTTGTATTGAGAGAGATCTGGATTTCTGCAGCTCTTCTCCCACTGAGGGAAGAATAATACTCAGGCTCACAGAGAGTCTAGAGATTTTATTGATAATAAGGAGTGGAAATGTTAAGGCCAGACATTTCAACAAGTAACAAAAATCTGGTTGAACCACCTATTGACCTGTTTGTTTCTAGGCTAAATGCACAGTTGTCTTGTTATGCATCCTGGGGACCTGATCCTGGCACAACTTATGTAGATGTTTTTTCGATTATATGGGAAACACAATTTTTTCTGTTTTTTCCCCATTTAGTTTGATTGCTCATTGCCTGCACAAGATAGTAGGGGTGGAAGCAGAGGGCATAATGATTGTTCCCTTTGGCCTACCCAGCCATGCACAGGTGGTGCACCTGATAGTAGACGTGCCAAGGACACTTCCACAGCAACTGATCATGACCATGCTCAAAATGCCAGGGAAAGAGCATGAGTTTCGTCCATTCATAAAGACAATGCTCCTGATGGTTTGCAGATTATCAGGTAATCCCTTGAAGTGCAGGGAAATTTTAAGAGGGCTGGGGACATAATCCTACAATTTTGGAGACATAGAACTCGTAAACAGTACTCATCTTACATTACGAAGTGGATACATTTTGTGGTAGCCAACAAATTGATTGTGTTTCCCCCACTTTGGCCCAAGCATTAAATTTTCTAGTTGAACTGTTTAAAAAGGGAATAGGATATAGTGGTATAAACACTTGCAGGGGCCCGTTACTTGAAAGCCCCGGAAGCTTTTCGGGCCCGTAAAGCCATAGTAAAATCTCGAACCTTACGATTACAGCGCTGTTTTATTCACATATTCTTAATATGAAGAGAGGTTCCCTTTATAAAAGGAGTTTCAGGCGTATACACTTCTCCGATTTTAGATACAGATGAACTAAAAATGGCTTTACGGGCTCGAAAAGTTTCCGGAGCTTTCGAGAAACGGGCCCCAGGTCTTCTTTGTCATGGATTATCAACCCCTTGGCTCTAATCCTACAGTTACAAGGTACCTCTAAAGGGTTTTTTTAAAACAAAATCCACAACACCATGATACACACGAATATGGGATGTTAGCAAGGTACTTTGCTACCTTGAGAACCTTTGAGACAATATATAACTCAGAGGATTTATCATAAAGGGACCTCATCTTAAAAACTGCAATGGTTCTATCTGCCCAAAGAGGTCAAACTATTTATCATCCTAACCTTGCTGATTTGATAAGTTCAGAAACTTTGATTATGTTTATCTTGTGGAAAGTTATCTGCCCAAAGAGGTCAAAGTATTCATCATCTTAACCTTGATGATATGATAAGTTCAGAGACTTTGATTATGTTTATCTTGAGGAAACTTCAAACAATTCCAAACCAGGAGTTAAGCTAATGCTAGTCAAGTTTACTTCATATCCTTCTGATCCTCGCATTTGTGTGATCACTACTCTAAGGATGTACTTAGCTTGCACAAGATACAAACGCGGTGACAATAAGGCATTGTTCATTGGATCATTAAGCCAGCTTCTAGAAGAACAGGGATTATGGTTGTTATGCACAGGTCTGGGATAAATGTTGAACTGTTCCAGCCTCATAGTACTGTAGTGCTGTAGCCACATCCAAAGCAAGTGTATACAGATTCTGTCAACATCTGAGTGGAGTTCAGCCTCCACATTTGCTAAGTTTTACAACTAACCTGTTGATGTCGATAACAACTTTGCAGAAAATGTTTGAAATCTGTAGAGTAAGGGATTATTGTGTCATAGATACTCTGCAGACAAAGTGTTGTGTTACAGAATATGCATGGATTCTGTGTGGAATTTTTCAAAAGTGTGCAGTGTGCTTTGAAGTCTCATGTAAGACCTCAATGCGGTGACAGAATAGAATTTGAAAATGAAACGAGACTTACCTGTAAGTTGAAGTTTGATTGGAGTTCTATCCGTCACCAAGCATTGAGGGATTACATTCCATTCAATCAAACTTCAAGTTTCTGTTAAGTCTCGTTTAATTTTCAAATTCTTCCGCATTACCCGATTAGAACTGCGTTCTCTTGAACGCAGATACAGGTAATCATAACTTTTGAAAGAAGCAAAAACTAAAATTTTCCCGACACGAAAAGCATTGAAAATTCGCCGGAAACGAACTCAAAAGTTGTGCTTCACCTGAGGCCGCCCAAACATTGAATACGATTAATACGTGAAATTACGCTGTGGGCGATTGCGTTACAATTTTAGCCGTTTATAAGACGATGTATCAGAATGCTTCGAAAATTACTCTAAATGCTACGTGTAGAAAATAATTTGAATAAAATGGTTTACCCTATATTTGCATTGCGTTATTTTGATGTCTCTGGGTTCCTAGAGGTGGTTTAGAGCCATTTAAGCGAGTTTTACTTTCTGGCGGTTTGCTTCCCCTAAAGAGAAACGTTTCTCTTAGGGGAACCAAACTGCCAGAAAGTAAAACTCGCCAAAATGGCTCTAAACCACCTCCAGGAACCCAGAGACATCCGTTGACAGCTCTCAATTGGCCGAGGTAATTAATACAGAGACGTTTTTCGTTCATAACTTTGAATCAATCTTTTTTCATAGAATTTTTTTATTGAAAGATCCCAATAAGATCTATCTGAAAAAGCGAAAAACAATTTTTTGAAAAACTGTGAATTTTGAGGTATACTGATTAAAGAACCATTGTGGCTTTCAGAAAGGTGTTTTCGTTTCTTTCCAACACAGAAATGGGTCCTTTCTTTGTTTCTTTTCCTCGGTCCAAGGACGTTTTTCTGTTTGGAATTTTCCTCTAGAGAGCAAGCGTAAAGGGCCTCTATTTGCAAATTTTGTGAAATGCGCGATGTAAACAACACCAAATAACATGAAATACGAGCTCCAAAATGAGCGTTTGCAGCGAAAATTTCGCCTGGCGGTTTCCTCGATTTAAGCGATTATGACACCTTCCTGATTTATTAACTTCATTTAAGAATACGTTTTTTCTGAATAACTCAGCCGCTTTTTGAGATTTTTAAATTTTTTCTTTTGTAAACATTAGATAAAATGACTGACTCCAGTTTTGTGAAACAAAAGAAAAAACGATTTTTTGTGCCCTTGAAGGTGGGAAGTAACGTATTACATGGAAGTGACGTATTACATGGGGCATACTTCTACTTCGTGACCTTTAAACGTGGTGCACGTTTCATGAACAGGAAATTCTCTAAGAGAAGAGAGGCCAAATTACCTCTCATATATATTTCTGGCCCAATATATAATTAAAAGTTTAACTGATTACTGGCCGACTACCGGATGACGTTCTTTGACTAGCCCACTGACGTTCATGGCATTTATCCAGAACTTCTCAGTTACTAACTCTGCTAACGGAAACAAGAAGAAATTCCAGTGCAGGCTGGATGCTAAGTCTGGCTCCTCTCAGATTTATTCTGATGAACGGTCGTTGACCTTATAAGGCCTGACTTTACAACAGTGTGTAGAAAGTTAATGATTAAGTGAAGGCTTTGAGTAGAAATCTTTGACAACATACAAACAGTTCTGAAAGAGATAGGACCCTTCCTCTTTTCCTATTGGACAAAAAATGCGCGTCTTCGATAACAAAATAATAATTTAGCAGTTTAAAAAGAGGCACTAAAAATTATGTACTAATAACAAAGCTGTTTTCCATGAATGCCGTGTCTTTATGAATTCAAGATTGAGCAAGATTTACTAGCCTAGATTGGAGATTTTGTGTATATTTTACAGTTTTTATGTTTATATTTTAGCTACAGATCTCCCTACGCAACCCCGCATTAGCTTTTCGCTCTTGTCCTGTTCATCGAGGTTATCTATCCATTCATCCATTGTTGTGACCACCGCCGTGATCATATCCCTTTAATATTTCAGGAAAATTGGCTTAGCCGAGGCGGGCTAACCCTCTACAAATAAGGGACACTCAGCTAAAAATAAAGTGCCCAAGATTATCCACCGCAACATTGGGAGGTGAATTATTGCTCTAATATCGATGCCTCCAGTATCAAATTAATGAAGCAAGGGTTACTTAAGTTGGTGTGACTTACATTTGGTAGATTTCTTTTCAGTGGCACGAAAATAAATCAGATTTGCCCGGGGATTTACCAACGCTCTTACCTGATGCGGCATGTAGGCATTCTGCTGTCCAGCATGATCCTCCATAATATTTTTCTGGTGCCGGTGACCGTGAAGGTGATTCGACTCGTTTGTCTGCAGCTGCTGCCTTGGGTCTTGATCGCTCAATCAAGTAGAGATTCAGTAGAATAAGACAACATATGATCAGCAGAGCGATGGCAAGAATTAGAGGTTTCACAAGCGTTGAACATCTCTTCGTTTCTTTAACCTCCAGCAACACAGACGTTGTCCTTCTCCTTGCCTTGTGATCCTCACAAGTCTTTGTTTCATCCATCAAAAGTCGGTTTCGCTCGACAGATTATGGTTTCGCCGTTTGATTTATTTTGATTCCGTCGTCAGGGTACCTAAGCCCACTTAAGCTGACAAGATTCACCGCTAGACGACAGATGCTACTGGTAATAGTACTTTTGACAAAGGCGATTTTGTTCAGTTAACCCTAAGGTGAAGAACTCTATTCATTTCCAGTGTTCACGTATGTGATACTTAGTGACGTCACAGCTCTAATGCCAGCCTTCTTTCATACGTAAGACATGCAAGCACGCCAACGCGACTAGCCACATTAACTACGAAGATTGTCTAGGAAAAGATCATTTTGTTATCTTGAACAAGGATTATGTACTTCTTATTTGTGGCAAACATCTAGCAAACGAACTAGACTCGATTCCAAAAACCAGACTAACAGATCAACAGAAACCTATGCGAGCCTTCTCTTCAGATTATTCTTGGCTCGAAAGAGAAATAATTCTGCGAGTGATCAATTCACGCCTGATTACGATCAGTATATCATATTCACTACAATAAAGCAGGGCAGAAGATTAAGAAATAATTACGCTTGTCAGTTTGCAATAATTTCTATATTAGACATGAAGAGTTTACTAAGTTACGGTGATGAAAAACCTACTAGTAGCACTGTAGTAAGCACTTGAAATTTTCATTTGGATGTCAAATTTCGTTTCGGTCAGTTCGGATAAAAAATACTGAGCAGAAGTAAAACATTGGCTGTCAACCAAGATCGAACCAAGAGCACTGACACTTGAAACGTATGGCAATTGGAAAATTGCCATGTAATGAGATACACCTGAGGTTATTTACCCGTAGTTTCTGAGTGGGAGGGCCGGACGGACGGACGGAACGACCCGACCCAACTCAGAGCATAACTTTCCTTTATTGCACATACTTTTATTGAGAAACGGTAGCCGTCGAGCCATGCTTAGACCTTCAGGACATATCGAAAAGAGAAACATATCGCAAGAGAAGAAGTATTTCTGCGCCAGATAACTCTTTATATGCCCCTAACCATCATATCAAAAATTGACCCCCAAAAAACAGTTGCCGAAATGATCCACAGACAGGAAATCACCCAGGAATGATCCCCAAGTAATTTTCAGAAGTGAATGGTGAGTAAAGATCTCGGAATCACTACAGAACACTGAAAATAAAGATAGTAAGTAGAAACAATAGAATGTACTTCGGAGCCAATCAGCACAACAGAAATATACTTTGTGGTCTCTCGGGAATACTTCGTATCAACAATGATTTGCCGATAATCCTCGACGACCAACGAAAATCTCGGCTTCCTCGTGGAGTGGTTTACTCCTGTATCAGCTTCTCTCTGGGATTGATCGAGGTGAGTGTCTTATATTTTGCAACATTAACTTCTCACAGTTTTCATGTTTTGTTTCTAATAGATCAGATGAAAGGTTGTGTGAGTATTATTCAGCTTTTAAGGACGGTGACCCCAAATCAAGTTTAATGAACCTGTACTTAAACCAGGAACACCAGAATAGCAGCATATCGCTAACCACTAACTGTTAACGTCTTCCAGCTGAAAAACTAGCTGTTATCTGTCGAAAACTATACCGAAATCCAACTGTAAACATGTTCCTGCAGATGGAGTAGTGCGAGCGCAAAACAAGTGCGAGATACGCAAATGTCTTACTTACTGGGGAGGTGACAGGACAAAATGTAACGGGCACCGTAAAAGTTTTCAAAAAAGATCAATAACTTTAAAAAAAGCGTGGTTACCCCTACATTTTATGATATCAAATGGAAGTGGCAAGCCTATTCAATAAGTGACTAGTTTCTGCCAGTGAGCAAAAGGTATTTAGGCTGCATTTTAGCTGAACCAGAGGAAGTCTGAGACGCTAAAAGCGCTGGTGCGACGATTTTGTCATTAAAAACATACCTAAAATGGTTTTTATGGTACCATTTATCATGCAGTTTTAAGATCTTTATAAATGTGTTTGCTTTTCTGTATGTAAAAGCGAATTCTAAGGAAATTTGTGAGGAAATGTCCTTTCCTTCTTTTTTTCAGAAAAAATGCTGATGTCAGCATTTTTGTAGAGATTCAAGGCTAATTATCTCGGAAAGATGCGTGGCTACCCCAATTTTTCTATGTGGATTCTTATAGCCCTTGCAAAGATCTACTTCAGTTTTCCGCGTGGTCCTAACCTGGCGCAAAAACCTTTGTATTTAGTAGGCACCGTCCTTAAGTAGATATGTACGACGAATTTCTTCGGTATATCGGCGACCTGATTTGACGACGCTTGCAAAACAACATGAACGCTTTTCGATGCTCCTTAAGCAACACGTGCGTTTGCCGATACTCCATAATATGGAAATTCTTGAAGTGCCCGTGAAATGAAAAATAATTGCTGCTTATTTAAAAGGCTTTTCAAAATACAGAAGAATGGCATTTTCCTTTTTGGAATATTTTTTTAACCCGGAGATTGCGAAAGCATTCTTTTTACCCGGAGATTGCGTGAGCAATCTTTTGGGTTTTAGTTGTGGTGCAGATTATGCAAATGATATGCAAATGATGTCCTTCCAGCATCCCTAAACCTTTTTGGGGTAATTCTGCTGACCAGTAGATAAAGCTCCTGAAATCACTGTATTAGTCAATATTGCAGGCACATGTATCGTTTTACATTTCTAGGTCAAGGTCTATATGACAGTGATTGTTGCACTAGAAATGGAAACTTGTTTTGTTTGCTTTCTGGGTATAGTTCATTTGACATTTCTATCACAATTCTAATCTTAAATTAACAGTTAACAGTTAACAGAAAGGGTTTTGCACTTCCGACGTTTTCATTTAGGGCGGGTTTTAAGTCCTGTATTATCTGTTCAAAATCCACTTTACACCTTTTGGTGTTCATTTACAAAAAATATCCATTCATTTGTGTTCAAATTTGTTTCATTATGGTTAATATACTGTCATTAACACCAATATGACATTCATTTGCGCGTAAGGAACGTTCAAGAATAACATTTGCATATGTATTAACATTCAAAATCATCAAAAGATAAACAACATCTTCCCTTGACATTCATTGGCTGTAAATGTATTTTCAGTTTTGTCGGAAAAAAATTCGTTGTCACGAAACGACAATCATGTACACTTTTGGAGTATCCTTTTTCAACAAAAGACTTTCAATAATACAGTTTGCATGAGCACTCACAGTCAATTGCATTATTATACAACCATATCCGTGAAGGTGACAATCTTAAGTACGGTGAGACAAACATTACAGCCATAATAACATTTATTTTTGGAAGAGAGAATATCAAATTTGCTGAAGAATTTATCGGCATCGTGGCAAATATGTTTGCATGCAACGATACCATTGTCTGCATTTAGGCCTTGATTATCCTTTCGCTGTGTTCAAATGGGATTCTATTTCTTCGTGGCATTTGTGGGGAAATCTTACTGTCACCTTATCACATGTATACTGTAGTGCGCCCTCTGAGTTGTACGCAAAAGGTTCGTAAGAGGCTGAATGTATATCTGCAAGGGGAGGAATGTGAAAATACGATTAATAAAAGGTACACACGGTCCCTAGTTCTATAATCAAATTTTCGAGGAAAATTGGGCGCGATATCTCTGTTCAAAAGAATTACGCGAATGAGCTATTGTTTTTTTAGGTGAAAACACGGTAATTTCTATCTCAACGTACTAAAGATTGTCACCTTCACGAATATGGTTGTATAATAATGCAATAGCCCTTTTCATGCTTAATTTTTCCATGTAATCCAACGTGGATGCGAGGCAATTTCGGGCTAAAACTACAAAATAGCCCGAAATTGCCTCACATACATGTTAGATTTTATTGTAATGTAAATTAGCAAAGGTAACCGTGAAAAGGGCTATTGATTGTGAGTGCTCGTGCAAATTCTGTTAATGACAGTCTTTAGTTGAAAAAGGATTGTCCAAAAGTTTAAATGATTGTCGTTTCGTGACAACGAATTTTTTTTCGACAAAACTGAAAATACATTTACAGCCAATGAATGTCAAAGGAAGCTATTGTTTATCTTTTGATGATTTTGAATGTTAATACATATGCAAGTGTTATCCTTGAACGTTCCTTACGCGCAAATGTAGGTCATATTGGTGTTAATGAGAGTATATTGACCATAATGAAACAAATTTGGACTCAAATGAATGGATATTTTCTGTAAATGAACAGCAAAAGGTGTAATGCAGTCGACTCTATCTGATCTGAAGAATTCCTTGCTTCAAAATGGTTATCGGAGAGGCGTTATTAACTACAACGTTAATGATGTACTGAACAAAGGACAGGCCTTCAGAACCTACTCTCACAGTTCCAAGAAAGATGTAATCCTTGTTTTACCTTATTTAGGTTTCCATAGCCATGCTATTACACGCCGATTAAAATCTTGTGTCGATAAGTTTTATGGTTTCGTCAACCTCAGGGTTATTTTTCAGAACACTCGCAGAATTAAGTCTTTCTTTCCTTACACAGATCGTTTCAACCGCTCGCAGAAATCGAAGATTGTCTGCAAAGCCAGTTGCTGGGATTGTGATGCTTTCTACATCGGTAAAACCAAAAGAAGATTGCATGACGGAAAGACGGAGCACTTCAAAGCTTTCACTCAAGTCAGTCACGCCTCCGCTGTTGCTGATCATTCAACTTCTACCCGTCACAACATCAAATGGGACCATTTTGCGATCCTAGCAGGTGGTCAATGTGATTTACAGTGTCAAATCAAGGAAACATTGTTAATACGGGACTTAAAACCGGCCCTAAATGAAAACGTCGGTAGTGAAAAACTCTTCTTTATTAATTCACCCCGGATGTAGTTTCTTTTGTTCATTGTTGTCTAGCTAGTCACCAATACCTCGCTTTAGTTTTAGTCTTTTAAAATCGTCATATTTTGTAGCCATCACTTCTGAAGATGTATGTTGTAGCATGCGAAACGTCAAGTTTAAGGACGGTGCCTACTTTTGTTAGTGCGCAAACGTTCTGCGCATCACGCAAGGCATGGTTCAAGAGCCACGCGCGCGCTGGGTTGACATTGACGCAATCAACTACGCTACCAAGTACATGATTAATTAAAATGAAAGCAGAATTTTCCTACTGTGGCCAAATCAAGTTTTATGAACCTGTACTTACACCATTAACACCAGAACAGTGGCGTATCGCTAACCATTCAATGTTAACGTCTTCAGCTGAAAAACTGGCTGTTATCTACCGAAAATTATACTGAAATCCAACTGCAGATGGCGTAGTGCGCGCGCAAAACAAGAGCGAGATACGCAAATGTCTTACTTACTGGGGAGGTGACAGGAAAAAATGTAACAGGCACCGTAAAAGTTTTCAAAAAAGATCAATAACTTGAAAAAAACGGGTGGCTACCCCTACATTTTATGTTATGAAATGGAAGTGGCAAGCCTATTCAACACGTGATTAGTTTCTGGTTGTGAGCTAAAGGTATTTAGACTATATTTTAGCTGAACCAGGGGAAGGGTGTCAGAGACGCTAAAAGCGCTGTTGCAACGATTTTGTTATTAAAAACATGCCAAAAATGGTTTTTATGTTACCATTTACCTTGTAGTTTTAAGATTTAACAAGAAATAAAATGCAAACAGCGGCAACAAACATAACACATGAGCTACGCATGGTTTGGAACAACAATCTAAAATTTTCTTGACGTTTCGCATGCTACAGCACGCATCTTCAGAAGTGGCGGTTACAAAAAAAACGAAAAATTTAAAACTTAAAAATACAAAGCGAGGTACTGGTAACTAACTAACCAATAACGAAAACAAAAGGTGATAGCTAATAAAGTGAGAGCTTTTCACTGCTAGCATTGTCATTAAGTCATTATGTTTCTTTTATTTACAATGTAAATCACATTGTCCACTAGCTAAGACCTCGAAATGGTCCCATTTGATGTTATCGCCGGTGGAGATTGCGTGATCAGCAACAGCGGAAGCGTGACCCACTTGCGTAAGGGCTTTAAAATGCTCGACCTTTCTGTCATGCAGTCGTCGCTTTGTTTTGCCGATATAGAAAGCCGTCACAATCCCAGCAGCTGGCTTTGTATACGACTTTAGATTTTTGCGAGCGATTTAAACGATTTTTGTAAGGAAAAAAGGACTTAACTCGGCAAGTGTTCTGAAAAATCAACCTAAGATTGACGAAACCAAAAAAATTATTAACACAAGATTTAAGACTGCGTTTAAAAATTTCGCTTCGGAAACCTAAATAAGGAAGCACAAGGATTACATCTCTCTTGGGAACCGTGGTAACAGTTTCGGAAGGTCTGTTCCTATGCTTGTTTAAGACATCATTCATATTGAAGGAAATTAT
>Ga0126338_10001151_pt1 | contig 16600 bp, 6 predicted proteins | sample OrbCmetagenome_2_FD_92529 | JGI IMG/M metagenome (GOLD analysis project Ga0126338, IMG submission 92529) | Coral microbial communities from Petempiche,Puerto Morelos, Mexico - Orbicella C C metagenome | ecosystem: Host-associated > Invertebrates > Cnidaria > Coral | place: Petempiche,Puerto... | reverse complement strand
TGTTGTGGTTTGTCAGTTGATGATGTACAGCAATGTGATTGTTGGCATCACCATTTCTCGTGGCTCGTTTGTGTTCAGTCAGTCTCGTGTTAAGGTTTCTGCCAGTCTCGCCAATGTAGGAAGACTGGCAGTCGGAGCATTTGATCTTGTAAACTGCTCCCTGTCTGTTGTTAGGTTCGTCCCTGTCTTTCACGTTAGTCAGTAAGTGTCGTAACGTAGTTGTAGGTTTGTGGGCTACACGGATGTTGTAGGGCTGTAGGATCCGTGAGATGGTCTCAGAAGTGCCCTTAATGTAAGGTATAGTCACTGTAGTAACAGTGGCTTTGGTTAACTGCTTTCTCGTTTTTTGGCCGTTATGTGCGTCTCGCAGTCTCGATTTTTCTACGAAGCTGTCTCGGAGTCTCGATTTTTTGCAAGGCTAAGGGTCTCGAAGTCCCAATTCGTTCCTTTATCTGTTTTTGTAAATGACGTCTTCTCTTCACTTGATATGGAATTTCAATGAAGCAACTTACAAATTTTCCGAGAAAAAGTTAATCCCAACTTCTCCTAATTGTCTTAATTCCACAAAAAGGTACAAAACCTACCGCAACGTCCGTTTTGGCGCCAGAAAAACAATTATTTTTCTCTAGGATATCGTAACGTAGTGTGTTATAATCGAATTTCCAGTTCCGGTCAGCTCCAAGAAGCTAGCTGAAGGCTGTACAAGCTCATTATGGTTCTCAACTAAATCTGGGGCTCGAATTTTAAGAGTCTGATACTCTCGCACTTGCACTCAAAACACTTTGAAGTCTCGGTCTCGCAATTTAAAGAGTCAAAATGTCTCGGGCTCGCAAAGAAAAACGCTTGTCTCGCCGTCTCGCAAAGTCTCGCATTTACCATTCGCCACCCTACAAAACGGAATCTGGGACACATCGATAAATTCGAAATAAAAATTTAAAAATTAGCGGTTGTGGTTCACGTTCTCCAGACAACGCAGAATTTGGTCATTTCACGATGTTGTTTTGCAGAGGACGGCAAAGAAATCTACCAAGAATTATAACGTACGTGCACAGCCATTGTTCTGCTCATTAAACCTTTTGTTTAGCGACGTTGCCGTTGCCGTTGCCGTCGTGGTTTGCTTAAGCTCTCTGATAGCGAGGTTAATACGGCAAGGCCGAGGTTTGAGTTTCCCCGTAAAGACCGAACGTTCGAGGTTAATAAGTTCTTTATTACATGGATTTTTGCTTTGTTTTACAGGCCTGTAATCGGCCCGTGCGCATTACGGGAGAATAATGCCCTAGAATTAGCTAATCAACTATATATTATATATTATATATTATATCGGTTACAAACACAAGTCATATAATAATTATGAGTATTATTACGTGTACCTTGCAATAAACGAAAAAGTTTGATTCCCAAAATATTGCTCAAATCTTCTTTCAAATTCTCTAAAACTATGACTTCCAACAACAACATCTAAAAGAGAAACGATGTGCGGTTAACAACGATTCTGTCCAGAGATAATTCTCGTCCCCAGAGGCCGCGCTCCTTTTGGTCAACACCTAGAATCGCGACCTTTGGGAAGGTTCAATTTTCCGGGCATATGCAGAGTAATCGTTTCGTATTCTCAGCCAATCGGATTTGTCAGACTTGACACTGAGCATGCGCAGAATGACAGGACGTCCGTAAATCACAGACTTCCGGTGTTGGACCTTCCCAGAGATCGCGATTCTTGGTGCTGACCAAAAGAAGCGCGGCCTCTGGGGACGAGAATGTCCAGAGATGTACACCGCAAATACTATTTTCCAAGAATACTGTGGGATATTGTATTCAAGCAAGGACGGACGAACGAATAGACAGAGAGACGGACATTATATGGCAAACTGTGTGGTGGGGGGAGATGTCCTACTCCTTTGTATCGCTAAAAGTATGATAAGGTGTGTACGGATCGATCATGACGTCAAATTTTAAATTATTCGCCATAATGGACCATCCATCTTGGATTTCAAATGTGACAACAGCTCCCAAACTGATGCAAAAAAAGTTGTAACAAATATCAAGAGAATAGAACTTTTAAGATTCTAAAAAAATCGTTTACATCTAAAATCTGAATTGAGTAGAAATTCGGCAGACTTTTGGAGAGATTCAATTTCGGTTAAAAAAACCTTTTAAAAACTTGGCTACCAAAGAAACATAAAGTCAAGTGACCAAACCATTGACACATCACTTGTTCCCTGACAAATGTTAAGAAAAGTTACAAAATATGACCAATAGAGCTTTAAACGGAAACTTTAAATAGGGGTAGGTAAAAATATAATATTCATAAGGCGCACATAACCAACAATTGACCAACTTGAAAGATGGCGATCCCAGCGAGCACCACCGTTGATATCAGCTGAGTGGAGAATTTAAAATCTGAAATCAGAAAGGTAAGCTACGTCATCTATGAGTATTTTTATGTATTTGTATGAACTGTGAAATAGCTTGTCGTCGTACTGATACAATTAAATGTCCCTGGAAAATAAGTCCAGAATTAAAATTAAAGCCCAAGAACAAATTTTGAGTGCTTCGATACTTGCTGCTGTTGTTTTAAAATTGTTATGCACCTAAATGTTTGTAATTGTTTTGGTTTGTTTGAAGCCATATATCACAGCGCGCGTAGTAAATTTCTAAACTGCGCGGTGTGCTTTTTTTGTAATTTCATTAAGGAAAAAAAGATTGCATACCTGTTCTGGGTCTATAAATGAAGTACAGTAGCTTCAAAACCCATTTCCCTCCATCCGAATAGCTGGTAAAATAACGGAAAGAGGAACAAACACATAAAAGTATCACCAATATAAGAAGAAAAATATACTTCTGAACAAAAAAATAAATAAATAAATAAATAAATAAAAATCAATTAAAATGGTTATGCCTGATTTATTAACATATGAGTACCATGAACAGGCAAAATACATACACGAGAAATTTTGGCAACAAAAACAGCTTTTCAACATTAGCTGGCCGTACAGTAGAATACGGTCAGCTAAATTGACCAATCACAGGGTGCGTAGTAACTGAGAGATATAATAAAAAATGATATTATTACACTGTAGTATCCCGGTTGGACCGGTTTAGTACGGAGCGAATACAAAATATTACATAGCCTGTAATTCTGCGAGATTCTTATACCTAAGCGTACAATTCTGGTACTCTGGGCAACATATCAGGCCCGTTTTGTCTCGCCACGGTCCACATTTTTGCGAGACACAGTCCAGCCAAAATGCCCATGGTGAGACCAAATCAGCCTGATACGCCACCTAATCGTATTTATTACAAGTTTGGGTGCGGTAATACGTATAGATGTATCATGCTTTCTCTTTCTTTAGAAAAATATGAACAAGTAACACTATTCTTACTAAGGCGATCCCTGGCCTAATGTCAGCTTCACATGAATAATATCTGGCTCTTTTACCAAAGAGCTTGAATTAGAATCACTTTCCTGAAATGAGAAAGAAATATAAGAAAGGTTATAGCAATGACAAAAATGTTGTTTTCACTTCTCGTTTTACTTCTCTTCTTCAGTATTATAAGTAGTCTAGCGTCAGGCTTCTGGTCACAAGTTTGGCATCTTTGAACTCTGAAATCTTTACTGGCCTTGTTATCTTTGTGTTTCTTTGCTTATTTCACTTTGAAACATCGTTACCATCCTTCAGTATGCAGTCACAAGTGTTTAACTGACAAAAATATACCACTCACTAACTCACACTAAATCTGATGTCCGCGCCCGAGTGATGTATTTTCCTTATCTTCACCAATCAGGACAGGGATCAAACCAGTGAATAGCGTTTTTCACGTATTCTGTTTAGCGATTCAAACTCTGGATAGTGTGTCTTATCAACATTTTAGCACCCAAACTATCGAAAAGATAAGTTTAGCTCAATCTTCGCGATTTTTGCAGGAAGATGCTGCCGGAAAATTCACACTGAAGCTGAGCAACTTTTTGATTTTAAAACTTCCGTCGCGTCTTCTAGAACTTTTGAAAGTACTGTTTAGATTTCTCCGGCTAGATTTCTTCAGAAGAAGTTGTAAAGTCTTCTTGTTTTTGAAACCATGCACATTTTATAAAATTTAATGTTTAATTTCGTTAACCTGTAAACAAATAACACTTAATTGAAGTCTTTATAATGTAACTATCAATGTTAAGCAGCTAAGGAGAGGGGTGAGGGGGGAAGTGAAAGGGAGGGGAAAAGAGAAGGCCGAGCATTAGGCGGGGGATTTGATTTAACAAGTCTGCCCGTGGTAGGGACTTTTGATCGTTCGTCGAGTTCCGGGGGTAGGGACTTTTGACTTTAACTGACGCCATCTCGGATAATCGTCATCTTAGATGACCGAGAAAGACTGGAAAAGAGTATCGCCATTTTGAAAATACCCAGAAGTCACTTGAAGCAAATCAGTTCTCTGCAATTTCCTCTGCTTTCTTAGCGCCCTGAGCGAAAGACAGGTACTTGAGTGAATCTGCTCTCCGTGTTATATAATAAAGGTCATCAGATCTTTCTATCTAGGTTGAGACGTCAGTAAAATAGAAGATCTTTTGTTTCTTTTGTATTTTGGTGAATTTGGTGCATATTTTTTGCATGTGTTCCCATATTCGTGAATTTTCTTTATGCAATGCAACTTGTGTATGCTTAATTGAATTCATAAGCATATTTATTGTACTTATTCATATTTACTATTTAGGTTCTTGTTCAGTACGGTGAGAACCGAAAGGCTATGGTCGTTGACGAGGCTTCAATAACTACTGTGAAAAAAAAATTGTTTTTGAAGTTGCTGCTTGTTCCCTTTTACTACTTTATAATCTCTGTATATCCATATTTCTGATGTTCTTATTTGACCTATGCCTGTTTGATTAAGGGGATGGGGGCTGGGAATTTGCACTCTTTTGACTAAGGGTGACTTCCCTGGGGTTGAGCATTTGAACAGAAAAAATTACCTGAGTTCAACCCCCCTGCCTATGACCCGCCTTCTCCCCCCCCCCCCCCCCCTCCCCCACCTCCCTAAACACACATACAACCTGCAGCTTACCATTGACAGATCAGAATAAACTGCGATTATAGACAAATCATTTTGTGTCAGTTTTTCCAATAAATTCACGGCTAAACATAATAAACCGTACTTGAAGATACTGCCAAGCCGAGTGTTGTACTTTTCTTTGTGTTGGTTGGGATAGCTGCTTCATAGTCTGCTAAAATTTCTCGCTCTTTTGTGGTAGGAAACCAGGAACCTTTTTTTCCGCTGTGCTCAGCGTTTTGTAATATTTCACTAAAAACACGAAACACGTTTGATTCCTCTTGTTGATCACCTAATGTATCACGTGACTTTTTTGTACTGTTGAACATTTTGTGCTCGAATTTAGCTGCGAAAGACTTTTTGCAGTCATATGAGTCTATTTTTTCGGGGATTTTATTCTTCCGGTTTTGTATATACTACAAATATTATTATCCTTAATGTCGGTTACTAGTGGTGGATATTGAGAGGACTATTTTAAACTGATACACTTGTGCGAAACAGCACGGCTTCTGATCTACTTTTCCTCGTTCGCGTGGGAATGATACAATTTTGCTGTAAATTACAGATGCGAGAATTTAACTGAGTAAATAAATGTGGAAAAAAACGCGTTACCCCTCATTAAACCAATCGTGGCACTACTATAAAAGCACATAATCTTGCGTTTTTTTTTCGAAGAACATCTTCTACTCACAGCTGATTGGAGCCATCTTTGTCGAAATCGTAGCGAGAGGAGGACAGCAAACCTCGCGACAATAAAGATCAGGCAAATGTCAGTAGGTACCCGCGGTAGAATGAGTGATAACGGGGACAGTCCGAATTCCTGAAAAAAGGAAAGAAAACGCAGATTCATAAAATAATACTAATGCAAAACTAATACTCTAATAAGCATTCGCATGCTCATTAGGAAAAAATGTAAGCAACGACGTAAGTAAAGTTTCCTTATTAGTACTTAAGAGAAAATCTTTTTGCCTCAACATAACAAAATACAAATTCAAAACATCCATGAGACATCAATGATGTACTTAACAAAGGAATTGCCCTTACTTTAAAAACAATACAGCAGCGTATCTGTGTCGCAAGTTGAAAAGACAACCTGGAATTAAGAAGATAAACCGAAGATGAGCTAAGGAAGTTCGTACAAAATATCAAAAGTTTATTTATAAGCATTCGCAATGTGTTTGTCAAGATTTCACAACTCTCTGAACTCAGTTCAGATAGAACAAGATTTAAAAGACCCTTCTTTATTCGCAGTAGTCTTCTCATAAACTTTCTATTTTCTATAAGGCCTAGTTCACACTATTAAACAATACGATTATGAGCTCGAGAGTTCTGTCGGATGATAGTTGACGAGGGCGCTAGTCAACTATCGCGCGATAGAAATCGAGAGCGAATAATCTAATTGTTTTAGTAAAAAATCTACAAGTCGTTCAAAACATAATCTAAATCCTCTTCATAGACACTTCGAAAACGCCAAGAAGCGGTCGTCACTTTGTTAACAAGGGAATCCTGCTACGCTACTCACTATCTATCACAGATTATAGTTCACCACTAAATTTTCTCCTATTCTTATTGGTTTAAATCGATCACGTGTCGCGATAGTGTTCATTCGCGGAGAGACACTATCAGCTTATAATGCCCGTCCGAGGAAAATACCCGGATGGATAGCACTCGTCCGTGAAAAATTTTCTGTAAGCAAGCGAGCTTTAAAAAGAAAATAATAATAATAAAATAAATAAACAAATGAAATTGTATTAAGTGGGTTTTGTTTATTTTCCTTTTTAAATTTTACCGATTTGGCTTTCACGGCTTTCATCTGAAAAAGTTGAAAATAATTCAATATGATTTTTGAACTGGCGCGCGGAAGAAAATTTAGAGACGAACAATAAAGACAATAAAGTGTTTGTCTCGGAACTATGGGTCTGATAGTTGCCCCTCGGAAATTTGATGTTCTTAAAACTAGCATATTTGTTCTAAGAACACCAAATTTCTGAGGGCCAACTATCAGCCGATAGTTCCTCGACAGAAGCACTCTATTGTTTAAAAAGACAATGAGTAGCGTAGCCAATCAGAGAACGGCATTCGTGATAGAACGCTAGTAGATTTATACTAGATAACGATATAACGACATAACGACATAAAAGCGTGAACATCCTTACATAATGACATAACAGCAACATAGCATGTACAGCATGAACAAAACGACAGTAAGACAAAATGATCTTTTCGTCATGTCCCTATGTCGATATTGTCGTTATGTCGTTATATCGCTAGTGTGAACCAGGCCTAACCGTTCGTCGAAAGCGCGAGGGACTGGATTGACTGCGAACGCAAAATGATGAGGAGTGGGTAGATTGAATAGTCCATTTTTTTTTTTTTTTCTTGCACATGTAGTTCATTTGTGTAGATTGTCTGTCTCGGCGATCTTTCCTGTATATTTCTTCTGCGATGGATCGCTTCTCGACGAAAACAATTCAGGCTCGAACTGGGTTGGCTTAATAGCTCAGTTGGTAGAGAACTGCACCGGTATCGCAGAGGTTATGGGTTTGAATTCCGTGCACAACTGATTATTTTTTTTTTAAACGGCTTTAGTTTCGCTACTGCATAAGTTTTGTATATAACGGCGATGATCCAGATCATGTCTTCATATCTTTCTCCGTAGTTCAAATATAGTGATCTTTCATATGTCAACTTGCATTCTTCACCATCTACGGGTACATTACGAACTCACAACATGATCAGTTCCCAGTTGGCTTGATAGCTTCGTTGGTAGCCTGCACCGGTATCGCAAAAGTCATGGGTTTGAATCTCGTTCAGGCCTGAATTTTTTCCAGGCTTTAATTTCACAGCTGCTTAAGTTGTGTAATTTATAACTGCAATGATCAAGGATGTCTTCGTATTTTTCTCCGTAGTTCAATATATGATCTTTCATATATTCACTTGTATGTCCTTTGTTTGTCGTGCAAATAAAAGTTGCAAACCACAGGGTTCTAAACCAGCGCTAAACGCAAGGGTTTACTAGGAAAAATAAAAGAAACGGCTGTGAGGGTGTGATGTTCAGTCGGGCGAAAACTACAATTATAACAAGCACCAGCAAAATTCTGTACAGGCCGATTACCCACACGTGCCTTAGTGCACCATAGACAAAGCCAAGAAGTGACCCAACTAGCTTGTATTCAGTTGTAAGGCAAGCAAAAAATGGGTAGAACAGTATTCCATACACAAGAACGGCTACGATACCTTCAAAAACTAAAAAGATAGATTCACCACTAATCACATAAACTTTTAAATTTGTGTTTATCCTCCATAAAGTGATAAGAAATAAAATGGGTAAAACAGTGTTTCATAAGTAAGGACAGCCAATGCAAAAGTGCGTCGAAAACTTAACAAAGAGTTTAATGTTAGTGTTAGTTTAGCCATAGTTAATAGAGGGATATGCTTAGGAAGGCCGGTAAACATCAAAGACGTAAACAAACGGGCTAAGATTTATGCTGGAACGTCCTTGACCCTGGACATCTTTTGTTTCTATGGTTGCATGAGCACACAGAACCACCTTTTGTATTTTGCCAAGTTTTGCGCAAGGTCAACCCCCAAAGTGGCCAAACAAAGACATACAACAAAGAACTTTGCCTGGTTTCATAACGATTTCCCTGTAAAAACTATAGTTTAACATCATTCTACGCTGACTGAATTACTCGACTGATGAACGGTTAAGTTGCCTCTGTAATATTCTGTGTTGAACTTTGCATTAGGTACGTACTTGGAGATTTTTTTACAATACAGCTGCCAGCAGAAAATTGATGCGTTTTTAATTGATAGCTCAGTTAGATCCCAGATCTGCAAAATTCATTGACAGCTGAGAAAAAAGCTGAAATTTAACTGAAAGCTAAGAAATCAGCGGAAAATCACCGACCGTTAACATTACAGCACTTCCGCCCCTTCCTCTTTTTCAGAACCTTATAACTTCTCGAGTATTTTAATTTTTTGGTAATTTTTAATAATATGAATCCACAGGTAGTCTAAGCTAATGCAGTCAGGTCATGTCTTAGCTAAAATTAATCACGACATACACAAAAAACCATTAATTCATACCTAACACGCATACTTTCAAGCACACTAGTTTGACATTTAAAGAAGGTCACTCCAAAAAGCTCAGTAAATATTCAGATTTTCCACTCACCGAAGTTTCAGCCTCTGAAGTGCCCTCTATCCTGAAGAATTCGTCTCGAAAGAAGCCACCTCAGAGACCGCCATTTTGAAACTGTCCTGGCAGCCAGGCTGTGTTTATTGTATATGTGACATCATTCCATCCGACTCGAAATTGGCGAGGAGAAAAAAAAACCTGCATTTGACTTGGCATCCTTAAGGTCAGCAAAATCATTTTTCTTTATTCTTTTTTCTTTCTTTTTTCTTTTTTTTTTTTTCAAGCATTTATCCACCTCACTATCTTCAATGCTATCATTTCGGAGTTTGGAGCATGTTTGGATCAAAACAAAATGGCTCAAGAGCAGCCATAACCCATGGTGGTAGTTAAAAGGCTCATCGGAACCCATTTGGTCAAAATCCCTTGGACGGAATGACGTCACGAAGACGCGGCATGGCTGCTGCTGTTCAAAATGGCGGCAACGATGTTCGAATTTTGGGCTTTAGAGGCTGAAACTTCGGTGATTGGCTAATTTAGTGCAAGGTTTTTATTAGCATTGAAAAAAAATATACGTTTTTTGGAGTGACCTTCTCCTTTAATAAAGACTTACGAAATGACGATTGCAAGAGTAACGACTACTTCATGGTGGTAGGAAAATTAAGTCGTTTTAAGGGGAAAAAAAAAACATTTCGAATCGCAAGTTTTGTTATCCTTAATTGTAATGACAAGTCAAGGTAAAACATTTACTCACTTTTAAGCCAAGGGGATTCGAAAACAATTATTCCGCCATTTCCAATCAATAAGGCAAGCATTGCACTGGCTGTAGCTCCATATGTGGCAACAACAGTCCACCTGTTGCTATGACTACCAAGGAAGTCAACCGGTCTGAAGAAACATAAAGTCTGTTTAATTTGTAATTTGGCCTGAATGGCGAGAGTTCCCATGTCTGTCTGTCTGTCTGTCTGTCTGTCTGTCTGTCTGTCTAGATCTATCTGTCCAAATTAATTTGCTTTCCAATAAACATGAGATGGCAAGTCTCCAGAACCACCAGATCTTTTCATATGAGGAAGCCACCCTCTTCACAAACTTACATTTACGAATTTTTCGGTATGTCAAGCTTTGCTCCCGTGAGGCATCGACGCTTCCATATGGCAAAGCATGGCACCCGGAAGCCAAATTCGCGCGTTTTGCGGTTAGTTTTTACCCTCGTTTGCCGACATTCGGCAATAATTTACTGAAGGCTATAAATGGCTTAAACCTCTACTAGTTGGCACATTTTAAAGAGAACACAGCCGAACCTCTCCACAACGGCCACCTTGGGAACAGACGAAAATAGTCGTTGTAGAAAGGTGGCCGTTAATTACAAAACCCTAATGATTTTCTCGTTTATCCATCCCCTACCCCTTTGCGTTTGTGCTAAGTTAATCTCCCGCGGTTTTTGTTTCGCTCGCGCACTCGACCAGCTGTAAAAAAACAGACTATGAAAATATCGTTTCTTAGTAGCTCTTAGTGTTGCGGAGCCCGGCGGTGTGATCGCCAAATGACGTGAAAAAAGAGATTTAGTAGACAATTCCGGCAATAACCAAACCAAAACACAATAGCTTACCAACAATAGTTTCCACAACACCAGGAGTTTAAAGGTTTGCTAATCAATTTGGCTCGCTGTGGTCAGTCAACACAGTGAACATGCTAATTATTAAGGGTTATACATATTAAACAAAAGTAATAGAGTAATAACATTTCCACGTACGAAAAAAGTTATTGTCAGTAAATTTCAAACGAATAGCAATTGCTAAAGCCTTTTGTCAGTTCTCAGTAAATATGACTACAAATGTCAGTTGTCAGTTCAATTTTCGGGCATTTGTCAGTTGTCAGTTATTTTTTTCACCATTTTGTCAGTTGTCAGTTATTTTTTCACCATTTGTCAGTTGTCAGTTATTTTTTCACCATTTGTCAGTTGTCAGTTATTTTTTCATCATTCATTCAACCCCATTGAGACCCTCCTCTATGCATGGGAGATTAACTCTTTCACCCTTCGGTTCTCTCTTTGATCTCTTGATCGTTTTATAGCTTGTAGTATAGACCTAAAGCTTACATTAGTAGCCCAGGACGTCCATCGAACCACTCCAGTTTAAATTTGGTGCGCTGTTTCAGAGAAGCAAGAACCAGAATAAGGGCCAACTGTGCAGATAAATCAAAAACAGATAATAAATACATGTACATTGGGATTTCAAACATAGCTAGTAAATATATCGGGATTTAATTTTACCCCAACTGTTGCGACAAAGCCTGGGTGCAAAAATGTATCCTTGAAAAATTTTTGCAACCAGATGTGTGTATGGACTTTCATTGCCCTATACAGGCAAGACATGCACTCTGACCTGCATGCGCACAGCAAACTCTGGGCCAGTCCCCTACCTAGTCTCCCTTCCCCGCACGCTCTGTACAGAGATTGAACCTTTAGAGCGGAAAAGCGTACTGCGCAGAAAACTGTGCACCCCTTGCCTCAGGCAATAATGCGGGCTGCGGGATTCTGCAATGGTGGAAACAACGGCGGACTGTAATAAGGTACGCGAGGAGTCGTTCGGTTGAATTATTTATACTTGGGCAAATATGAATTTTTTCGGCATTTCACTGTTAAGGAAACAAGGCTCCCGGGCAAAAAAATGTGTCTTCGCGCCGCCATTTCTTGTATACCGTGGGGAAATAATATGTTCGGAAAACTTCCTTAGGTTAATTTTGTCCGAAATAAAATTGATTCACTACGAAAACAATACACCAGCTTTCCGTCAGTGACCTGAAAATGTTGTTGCTTGCCGGGAAAATTGGGAAGCAAATAAAGTTCAAGCCCTCTTCTTTTGGTTAACACGATCGACGAAATTTCCGCCATTTTGTGAAGTTTCGAGCTTGGAGCGGAGCCAAAACTCGCGCATGCTTATTACGCTTTCCCGCTATGAAGGTTGAAAGTAGGCAGAAGAAGAGAGTCCAGGGTCCAGTCCAGGATAATTTGCCCGTGCGTCCTCAGAGTGCCCGCGATAAGATTTAAATTGCTCATTCAAATTAAAGATCTCTTGCCCGGGTTGTTCCAAAGGTGGATAAAGCTATCCACAGGATATATCACTATTTAGAGGATTGCGTGGCTTGTATTGTTACAACTCATTCACTGGATAGCGATTCATTCAATGGATAGCGTTATCCAACCTTCGAACGACTGCGGCCTAAATTGGTTTATGTTCAGCGTGCGTATATCGAGTTATGGATGCTCGCGGGAAGTTTGCAGAACACTAGACAAGCGTAAGAGTTGCTCAAGGCGCAGCTGAGAGCAACTCTAGCTTCTTGAGTACTCTCCAAACTTTTCAAATGCATCCATCGATATACGTACAGCTTGCAACATGAACCAAGTCTTTTAGAGCATAGCGACAACAACTTCAGAGCTAAAACATTTTTTATTTGACTACAAAGTTCTCACAATGCAGGGTGAAGAAAAAAGGGATGCCACTGGCTGGTTAAAAACTCGCCAACATTAGTTGAACGACGGTTGAGCGAGAACGTTTCATCTCATTCTGCTTTCTAAAATTGTCAATGAAAAATTCGCTTCCTCGAATAAATGAAAATGTAGGCAAACAAAGTCAAAACACTTAGCAAAAATGTACACAAACAAAGTCAAAATACTCAAGTTTTAGTAAGCATCTTACTTGGTGAAAGTCAAAGGCCCGAAGTAGGGTTTGCATTGTTCAGAATGATGTTCACTTTGCCGAAACTTTAACAAAAGGAACTAAACTCGACAGAAACTTTGCAGAAAATCATGATGACTTAATAGGAATTACTTAGGACCAGCGCATACGCTATGTTACAATTAATAAATGGCCACTAGGCCTGCGCACGCCTTTCTTGGAGAGGAGGGGGCGGGGGGATGCCAGCGTTCTGAGCACGCGCATATAACTTATCCTGGACTCTCTCTTCTCCCGCCTGGGCTTAACTCCTATATAGCGTGGGGAAGGGAATTTCAGGATTGTCGCATCTAGCGTGTGGAAAAGCTCTACGGCACACAAAATAGTTTTCGAATTATTTTAGTTGTCTACAGGCAGCTCTATTCTGTGGAGGCCCTCTGGACATCCACAAAGTCGATCATCATGCAGATATCATCAGTACAACGATCCCGCAAGTCCCCGGCAGCTTTTCTTAGAATGCTTTCGGTGAGCAGTTGTTTGGGTCAATCAGCTAAATATAATCACATGTGTTTAGTGGCTTAACGTGGTAAATATTTCTGGCGCAATGTATGTGTAGTCCGCATGACGTTTAGATTGATTACGAACAGTGACTTGATTTCGCTGTGTGTTTAGCTGAAAATACGGTCAAGACTCGTCTGCTGCTTTCGATCGTTTCAAGACGTCTCCCTTGGAGTGTAATATCTGATCTTATTCGTGCAACTCTTAATTAATTGATACATGTTGCATGCATAAAGTGCATACGGCTGCATCCTGGGTTATGATATTTGGTGTATCGCGTCCATGAGGCATTGCAGGTCCACATGACTGTAACAGTCAAAAGAGGTTGAAAAATGATTGTAGCTCTGAGATTAAACGTAACTGGTGATACTTACTGCTGGTGCAAGACATCCTAGATCAAACAATCCCTGCTGTGAAAGAGCTTTAGAACAGCTGCAAGGACAAGAAGTGCAACTTTGATACATGCTCCATACACAACAAGAAGCTTATAAGCGCGCAGTGAAATTTAAAGTAAATTACCTAGAATCGATAGAAAACAGCACACTTCTATGAAGCAACGCATTAACAGTTATGAACCCAGTCTTTTCACCATAAAGTTATGGTAACTTCAATGCACCGCAGTCTAAAATTTTCACAGATTTTCTACCAAACGTCTTATGCAACTGAGCCTCTTTACAGTATTCTATACTTCTCTGAAAATGCTAAGTTGAGAAGTTTCCGAGGTTAAGACCCCGGAGGGCAGAGTGCTCCCCATAATGACCTCTACCGGGAGGTTTCGCCCTAAAAGCGTACCTTTCTCAGGCCACGGGTATATGAAAAGGTATGGGGATTTCACAAACTGAGATATATGAAAGGGCTGAGGGAAATCGGTGTATCATCACTCCCACCACAACGTGAACCGAACGTATAAAACGCCGCAGGCAGGTGGTTTCACTGCAAAATTTTGGCAATTTTATGACATCCTATGTATATGGTCTAGAAGAGGGTAGACTTTGCATTTGTGTTTCTTGACAATACCGAAAACAAAGCACTTCAAACAAATAGCATTTGAAAGTTTCATGAAGGAACATGCCCAAGACCCCCCGCGCTTTCAAAATTGCGCTTACATCGCGGTAAAGTCGGTAAACTATGATTACGCTCTTAGTGGACTGCAACTTCAGCACGAAAGGGAGCTCTGAAAGCTAAGTTGAACATTAAATATTACGTGTTTATCTTGTTTCTATAGTACTATCATGGAACACTGTCGCGTAATTTTACTCTGTAATGAAATATATTCTTACATCCTAGTGGAAAATTGAAACACCCTGGTACGTTTTTGCATGGAAACTTTTTCGTTCGAATTCCTGGCCATGGAGCACTTACCAAGTCATCACTGCTACAAAGGGGTGCTTGATTTGTGGATCAACTACAGAATACAGGGTTCCTTTAATTTAAATGCATATAATTTTGATGATTCGCTGCGATAGGTGACGGAACAATGCATAAACGCAACCCGATTTTAGTTTCAATTTCAAATAATGCTGATACAGCCGAGACGAAGGGACCACGGGACTCCAACCAAGGAAAAAAAAAATCAATACGAGAGCTATTTTCAGTCAATCTTGGAACTGATTTATAAATATAGTTCTCAAACCTTAAGATCAACTTTGCATTTTTCCTTGGTTCATTAAGATTTATATTATCTGCAGGTGTTTACAAGTATTTACATTGTTACAAACAAGTTTTTACCCTGTTACAATTATCTGTCTCTTATATTATTATGTGGGATCTAATTAATTATTAAGATAATTTTTCTAGCCTATATTTAAAAAAGAATTTTACTAACAAAAGCTATTTTCAGTCAATCTTGGAACTGATTAAATATAGTTCTCAAACCGTTAGATCAGCTTTGCATTTTTCCTTGGTTCACTAAGATTTATAGTTGATTAGATCATGTAGATCATCTCCAGTGACATTTATAAGTCGCTAGGTATGTTTTGTCACGATTAATAACAAGGCTCAGGAACAGGGCAATACACCACCGTTGACGCGAACGGAAAACTACGGTCTTCCCCATTGGCGTTCAGTCGACGAAAGCCTATGCATTTGCGCGAACAACTGCGATTTTTGATTTGATCATGAACTTGCCAATTTGGTTTTTTGATTTAATCAATGTTCATTACTTGCTATTTTACCTTATAACTTTGTTTATAACCTTATCACACTTGCAAATTTACTAATTTATTGTTTTTACTCTTTGTCGTAGACCGTCTGTCTCCCGTCTCCGCCTTATTAATTTTATAGTAGGGAATACCTCTGCAACTATTGCTATTTCCACTGCACGAAGCTTTTTTGCTTTTTTTGTGGCGGACCTTTTACCAAAGATGTTACCCGCAAATATCAAGGCAGTTGTTCGCCCGTAAAAGGAGTTGTTTCTTCCAGATCGGATGATAAAATTGGCAATGATCCGTAGAAATGCTAACTTAAAATTGTCGAAGAATTAGCATGTAAATCACTAATTAGCTGAAGCGTGAGGATCATTCTTAAAAGCAGCCATTCTCAGTACTCGCTGATAAAACTTTGATGACTCAGCTAAACCCGCCATAAAGTATTGACCGCTAAAGGGACAGCTAAAATGGGCAAGTACTCAATGTTTTTGTTTACTCCACTCAGCCCCAACTGAAAAATATCAAGGTAAGCTTTGCTTTTGTTCTTAATGACTACCACGCACTCGACAGAGTGTTACTTTCGTCAGATTACGCAACACAGACAACAACACTGTGCGAGAGAAACGCACAGTTAAACGCACAACATGAAATAATATCACGCTAGCAAGGATTTTTCTCACTTACTCGTTCTCAATCGTATCATTTGATGCCATTCTGACTCTGTCAAAGTCGTTGCCAGCAGGATCGGCTCATATTAGCCTAGGAGATCAGCATTCCTTGCTCACTCTTCCGCATCAGGCCGGGAAACCGAAGTAATTCTTTGACCAACGTCGTGTAAACTTCGTAGAGTCTCGCGAAGAATTCGTCACCGGAAACTGCGTGAGCGTGACTGATAATCACATGACCTGCAAGAGATTTTTTACACTCGAGGAAAACGTACTGAAAAGTGTCGTTCAGAGAAGGTTTCCCCGAACATGACGGTATACAAGCTTATGTGAATTCCTTTTGAACCAATTTCTGCGGCTGATAGCTGTGGGGTACTTGAGATTAAT
>Ga0126338_10001149_pt1 | contig 16605 bp, 11 predicted proteins | sample OrbCmetagenome_2_FD_92529 | JGI IMG/M metagenome (GOLD analysis project Ga0126338, IMG submission 92529) | Coral microbial communities from Petempiche,Puerto Morelos, Mexico - Orbicella C C metagenome | ecosystem: Host-associated > Invertebrates > Cnidaria > Coral | place: Petempiche,Puerto... | reverse complement strand
TTGGAAAAAACATTAACAAACACGTGTATTCTATTTTAAATTTTGGGAGCTTCTAATTAACAAACTATAGCAAGAACTGTCGAAAAATAGCCCCGGGGGTATTCACATATAAAAAGGTCGGGGGAGCTCGTCGGAACTTTTGATAAGAACCCCTGAGGGATACCAAGATCCTGTTTTGAGGGCGTGGTTTGGACCTCTTCTTCACCCTTAAGAGGTGCCAATTCTAAAACAACAGAATGTCTCCTGTCATATTTTTTTTCCGCTCAACACACTAAAAGGTACCGCAGAAGTTCAAGACAAGCAGCCTTATTATATGGAAGTGCCCCCCCCCCCTCCCTCCGTGGGAAAAAAGCATGTGATTGTTGGCGCATTACGAACAGCAGAATTCTTACCTTAGGTTTGTCAGAATCTTTGATAATAAGAATACTCTCTCCTGAAGTGTCAATGCCTGCTCGTCCCGCTCTGCCGATCATCTGTTTGTATTGACTCTGGCTGAGTATAGAGATACCCACATACGGTGCACGGATAATGACTCTGATCACAAAAATTATACGGTGGCTATTAATTCTCAGATCATGCTCCAAGTGAATTTAATTTGCACACTCTTCACCCGTAGTCGTGTACCCTAATTCACAGTCTTCATAAAGCTGGAAAAAAAATAGCTCAACATCGACGATATACGTAACCAAATGTAGAAAAATGTCGAACTAACTTGTGCTTGGGATAGACTGTCCACAGCCGTTTCCGTTTTTCTTCTTCTTCTCTCAAACTGTTCCCTTTTTTACTTCTCAGAAAAATCGAGCGAGCGAGGTGAACGCTCGTCTAATTTCTCCGCGGTTTTTATTTTGTTTGTGCCCTCGACGATGTAAGGCTGCGTTCCTTTGGGATGATCTGGATCAGGATCAGTGATCCAAGATCACTCAGATCACGGTGCATCAAAGGAACCGATGAATTCACTCTGGTCCAGGATTCATCGGTTCCTTTGATGCACCCGGCATGATCCGAGTGATCTTGAATCGTTTATCCTGATCTTGATCCTGATCATCCAAAAGGAACGCACCCTTAAAGAATTGTTTGGCAGTATATCGATGCGAGGAGAGTAAGATTCTAGTCAATCGAATAAATTTCAAGAAACAGATCGAAGAGAAGTCATATATCTTCGCGTGCATGCAGGTTCCGAATGGAGAAGGAAGAAGCCACTGCAAAAAAACGTATTACCTTCTTCATGGTTGCCACAGGTATCACTTTTCAAAATTCCCCGACTTTTCTCTGGCAAAAATAATATTTCGCTGACCAAAATGGCAAATAAATACAAAATGTCAGATCTAGTAGCCGTCCCTTTGTATTCGTTCATTAAGATTAATAAGTTTCACCAAATTTTCCATCTTCATTAAGGAAAAATATCGTTGAGACCACAGTGACACCAAATGTTCTTCCAGCCTTCAACGGTATTAAATCAGCCGTGTTAAACTATTTCAATTTTCCGTGACTTTTATTCAAAATGTCAATTTCCCCTGACTCACACACACACACACACCCCTTTCCAAACAGACTACAAACCTCTTTGCCGGCAGGTTAACACCTGCTGCCAAAGTAGAGGTACATGTCAGAAGGCATAGCACACCCTGACTGTAACCATCTTCAATTAGTTTCCGCTCGTCCATCGTCAGTCCACTGTGATGGTATGCAATGCCGAAAGGAATGGTCTGTCTTAACACAGGACACAGACCACACGCTTCATTGTACAGAGCCCTCATCAGCTGCTGCCTCTCCATGGCTTTCACTTGGCGTAATTCCCTAGATGCGTGTAACCAGACACTTTGTTACAAGTTTTAGAAGAAAAAAGGCACTGAAACCAATATTGGAGCTTTCACTGTCAAATATCAGATACTTGATTACAAGTTTTAGCACAGGAAATATTGGGGCTTTCACTAACAAAGCCTTCACTCAACATGATTTGCTACAATACTTATAGATGTGGGTAACCGGATATCTCACAACAAGTTTTCGAAGAGAAAATGCACTGAAACCAGCTACTGGAGCTTTCACTATCAAAGGTAAGAAATAGTCCTTTCTTTTGACACGGTGGAAATCCTTGATTTTTTCAAGGTCCTTCCCGGTTGTAGGAAGTTCTCCTGCTCTTCACAATCGGGTTTTGAACCTCGTGGACACTTTTTCATTCCGATCTTACTAAGTTTTCGCAGCTGACTCTTGAGTAGCTCTTCTCAAATCACTGACTTGTAACGTGAAATAAGTGAGGTTCTTGAAGAGAAGTGCCTCTCTGGCCTAGCTAATACAACTCAGAAAAATAAATACCAAAGAATTTACGCTTTACCTGGGCATTAACTTTATGAGCAGTAATGCCAAGTTTTCACAGTTCTTCTTAGTGGAACAAAAAACCAGACAGGAGTGATCAGGAACAACCTCCAAAACCAGGGCTAACAACTGATCTGGATCTCGCTTCAGGGTTTCTTTCTTTTGGCCCTGAAAACAATGACAAGCGTTTCAGAGCAACAGCACAATGTTACAGCCACAAAAAAGCGTGTTCACAGCCAGAATTTACATCAAGAGGTTTTGGTCCAGCCCTGCCCAAGATTTTGTGTTGTATTATTGTCCAAGGCACTTTGTATTCCCTAGTACTTTATGCACAAAGTACTTGAGAGGCAAGGGAGCCCAATGGTCAGTGCGCTAAACTACAAACACGTGGTCCCCTCCTTACATACTCTCTTTTTCTTTTATAAGAGAATATGATATTGTTATTTTCCTGGCGATTTTAGACTGAAAATAATCTTGAGAATATTCTTAGATTATAATGGCATTTCTGTTTTCCAATGTCAATTTGGTGTCTGGATGGCATTAAAGTTATTTTGCATAACGCACATAACTTCTTGCAGATATATTATTAGCATTGAACATATGCCGGTTAGTCAAGTGCTGTTTTGGTTTGTTTTTTGGCTAGTTTTGCCATTTAGAGAAAGGAAGAAATTTATATGGTTTAGTTAAAAACATATAATTGTGTTGAATTTACAAATTTTCAACACACAAAAATATATTCTTTTCAAAATCTCAGCCTCAGGTTTATTCTTGAAATATGCTTAAAACTTCGCGAACTTCAGCCTCAATATTCTTTTAAAACATATTCTTATAAAAAATAGAGAGTGTAGTGTTCCGGGTTACGGCCCTTAATGACAGCCTGTCACACTATGTTGATTTCATAAACCAGTGAATCAGTTCTCTCTACCTGTTTGTTATTAATCCTCCTGAAAACTTTACCAGCTTCGTCCTCAGGATCTGAAGGTTTAGGGACCTTGTAAATGTCATGGCCCACTTTCACAAACTCCTTCAGCTCGACCTGATTAGAAGTACAAATTAAAACAATGAGAAAATGACATGGCTACACAAAAAATGCTTACTCCAGGCTTTTACACCTTTCTATGTGAGATGTTCACAAGCAAATATACAGAAGGAAGCTGAAATCAGTAACACCTTATCCCCAGGATAAGTTTCCTCACTTATATAGGTGAGGAAAACCTATTAAAACCCCTCACAATGTACAACTAACAAAAAGGGGTTTACAAGTTACATCTTAAAATAATACACTGGAAGTCCAGTGACCAAAAAATCTAGAAATTGATTGCCTTCAAAATTACAGTCAAATATTTAGCTACAAACACCTACCCCCATAAGTGGACAACACTGAACAATCTCTTTAAAAAGAAGTTGTTGTCCTAGACTTTGATCAGACAGACAGACAGACAGACAGACAGACACTTAGCTTTTCCCTCAGTCACTTGTAATTTGTCAAGGTCATAGACAGATATTACATTAATCTCTTATGAGCAAACACCTCTCCTAAATGGGTCAATACTTATTCTTGTACCAAGGGTGGTATTATTATCTAGGAAGGTAAGGTGAAGTCTATGTTGGGCCAGGTGGTCCATGTAGCCATTCACCTAAATATCATGGCCTCTTCAGGGGTTTCATTAAGTGAATAACGTTTTCAGCAGTTTTTTGAGCTGAGCAAAATTACAACTAAAACTGTCCTCTAGATGGTCAAACCAGCCGGGCAAAATCATCCTCATGGCCATTCAATTTTCCCGGTGCCTGGCCCTTAATGAAACCCCTGGCTTCTGTAGCACTATTAAAGAGACTAGGAGGATTTCTGCTAGCCCCCCTCCCCTGGTTTAATGCATTAAATTCACCGGTACCCATATATATACACCTGGGTGGAGAGAGGCACTGTGAGAGTAAAGTGTCTTGCTGAAGAACACAGCACAACGTCCACAGCCAGGGCTCAAACCCAGACAACTCAAGCTGGAATCCAGTGCACCAGCCATTAGCTGGGCCAACACACCTGCACTATTGGGATCTAATTTAACTGTACACTTACTGGTCTAAAATCATTTGAATACACCTCAGCCTTTAAAAATGCCTTCAAGTCTGCAATGTTGCTTAAAGTAGCACTCATTCCAATTATCTGGGTGGTGGCTGCAAATCAAAATGCAAAAGAAATCATTTCAACGAGATAAATTGACACTTGCTTACTACTCTTTACTCAGTACTGTTTTTAAGAGTACAAAGTATAGTGAACAAGTCAATACAATTTCACTTCAAAATGTAAATGATTAAAACTCATAGAAATACTTAACTGCAAGGATTTTCTTGCAAGAGTATAACATGCCAATTACAGCACCCAGAATGCACTGTGGGTGGTAAAATTACCTCCATCTCTGTCGATATACCGGTTTTTTTAATGAGCTGTTCCAGTCAGATTTAACTATGATGTGAACATAGCAATATTATACTTAAAAGTTAGATGTATACAAAATTAATCTGATAATCATTTTATGTGAAATTATGATTCATATCCTACTTACAAGAAACAAACATGAGCTTGGCCAAACACATCTCTAAGGTGGCCCCCCTTACTGTTTCACCCAACATATGTAGCTGGTCACATACAGAAAAAAAAACAACGTTAGACAAGGAAATATTGACTAGCCTATAGGGACATTAAATTATATACATGTATGATTACAGCTTCTTCTATATTATAGTAATCAACTTTCATAAGTGGAGAAGTGAAATTAATATGTAATATATATACCTAGTAAGTAGTTTTGATCTTCTGAACTAGTCTTTCCATGTGACTTAAATTGAAGTTAAAGCCAAAAACCAAAAGCACTAGCAAGAGTTACCACTAATATTCCTGGAGTAGTTTAAATTAATATTTCGTTGCTGTAATCAATGGTGAGAGGATTCAACAACGAGCAAAATATTAACTGAACAGCTTCCATATTAGTGACATAATAATAGGTTATTCTATCCTATGGATATTCCTTGTTATACATGTATATATCATGTATCTTGTTCTCTACATTATGTAAAGGACAGAGTATTAACTGAAGCTATTATTAATAAAATTATGAATAACTAATAAAATATAATAAATTCAAGCAGAATTTTACGATAATCAACAACAGATGTTCAACACACAAGATATTATCAGCAGACAGCCAGATTGTAGAACAAACTTTGGATTCTGATACAGTGTGTACCTCATCAACTACCACTAGACCCAATGTTGAAATTCTGCTTTCTCCAATGAGGCTGTTAACCAGGGCATTTGCCTGTTGAGAAACACTTACATATCACTATAACGATATCAATAATAATAATTTAACAACCCTACCCCTCAAGATAAGACCTAAGTCAAATCTTTACATTATTTCAAGTGTATAACCTCATTTTCAAAAGGCTCTCATTTATTACCTTTTATCCATCAGTCTGCTAATCTACAGAATAACACTTCAGTTTTAATAGTGGAGCTCTGGTGGCCCGAAAAGTGGAACACTATAATTCTAGGGAAAGACCCACATTACAACAACAACAACAAAATGCACAGATAGAAATAAGTGCAGATACATGGAGATACATTAGATACATGCATTCAGTGAAATAGAAAACCATGCAACACCTTTTTTCATGGTCAACATGGCCAGCAGCATGGAATACGCTAATAGGTCGACCAAGTCATGCAGCCTCAGTTTACTGCATACATCTCTGATCATAATGGACATCCATGTTATGTTCAATTGACACCTGTCAAATCAAGGTATCCGCTGACAAGTATCATGTGACCATATCGCAGGCTCAGGTTTGACCGCTGGCATGGTAATGGTTTTCAATTGTTTTTCAGTTGTTTATGGGTTTGAATCAACATTACCCAACAAAAAGCAAAACATGCTCAAACCTTTTCTATTGTTGCAATGTACACAGACTTCTTTTTGCGTCTGCTGCGGGGTGGAATTTTCCCTCGACTAGCAGCATACTCCGCCACTAAGAAGCCAAGCTCAACAGCAAATTGAGTCAAAGATTTAACCTGTTCATTAATGGTGAAGCAATCAAAACATGCATCAGTGTTTGGCAGGCTACCTTTCTTCCTTTAATGCTGGGGGCAACCCTGTGATGGACTAGCATAACATCCAGGGGGGAGCAGAAATATTCCGAGACACTTCATGCTACAGAAACCAGGATAAGCTCTGGCCTGATGGGCCACTTGGCTCGTACATGCAAACTTTACCTTTTTTCCCTGAGACCAAGACATGTTATATGATTCTGTCTAGCAGCTGCATGGTTGACAACCCTTTCTCACTTTTAAATTTTTAATGCCAATCATTCAGCATCAGGAATCTAGTTACAAGTGAAGTAAAAGAATACCTTTTCCTGAACAATGGACACAAATGGAAGAACAAACAAGGCATCCTTTTCTTGTAGCAGCAGCTCTTTAAAGATAAGAATTTCTGCCACCAAGGTTTTGCCTCCACTTGTTGGAAGAGAGTAAATCAAGTTTCTTCTCTCCTTGACAGCTGGCAGATTGAGGCAGTCTGTCTGCCACTCTGCAAGAAATGTACTGCATTAGAGGGATAGTCCTTAGCTACTAATAGCAGTATTCAACTGCAATTTTCTATACAAATGAAATTTTCTAGGAAGGTTGCAACTTTCTCACTGATACCTACTGAGGAAAAATAATAAGAAGAAGTTTTGTACTAGCCTAGTTTACCACATAAAGCCTCATGCTTTAATTCTTGTGCAGTCCATTGTAACTAAGCTGTAAATATTGCAAAATTTGGACCACTTGGGGAGCCAATCAGAATTCTCTTTTTATTGCGGACCAGTTCAGCCATGTAATAAATATGTGTATAACTCTCACCAAATCATACAACCGTTTCCTGACTGGCTTCTTATGGTGCACTTTTTATGACAATGTTTTTATAGTACAGCTGTATGTAAGTAATTTAGGAATAACTCTTTTCATAGTTCAATAACAATAAATTTATCAAAACCAACACTTGTTCATGCACACAATTGTGTCACAGTAGCAGCATTTACTGCAACAGCTGATCGATCCCCCGTCGTGGTCAGTGTAAAAACACAGACTGTGGACTGCAGACTGCGGACTGCAGACTGTGGACCAGGGGTAAAATGCAGACTGCACACTGTAGACTTTGTTACTGAATGGTGTTACCATTTCCACTAATGAGAGCTAACCAAAAACAGTTTAGCCAGAGTGTTATTCAGGCTAACCGGAGTGATATTCAGGCTAGTTGGAGCACTATTCAGGCAAACCAGAGTGCAGACTTACCCTCTGATTAGCCTGAATAACCCTGTTTACGGTGTTAGCCATGCTCGATAATGGAAATAACAACTTTGGATAAGTCACAGCTAACATCTACAACTACCAAGAAATCATCTCTTACCATACAAATTTTCTATTCCTTTGTACTTCTGTAACAGCTCTTTGACTTCAAGTGGCAAGCCAAAAAACTGGTTTGACTCTTCTTTCATCGAAGTTACACAATTGTCACGTTGAACAGGAGCGGAGGCAGCTGATGATGAACTAGTGATTTCGCTCAGATTTAAGGCAGCTAAAGCGCTATCGTCGCCATAAAAGCTGGAGGTGTCCACTACACTTTTGAAATCAGTTCCAACGGGCGAACAACTTTGTCCTTCAAACTTTGGTTCATGTTTATGAACACTCGCCGAAACCTGAACGACACAATCCCTTCTGACTGGGGTGCTACAGAAGTTTTGAGCAAAAACAACATCAGTTAAAGGGTTTTTGCATTTTCCTGAAGGCCGTTGTTCGTTCACTTCACTCTCACTACAGCTGCTGTGCGAACTCCTTCTCTTTGACCTCTTACTCCTTTTGACCTTCAAGTCGGAGGTTGCCTGAATTTCGTTGCTTTTTACATGATCTGCTGTCAACTTGCGTCTAAAATTGACCTTCTTCACCGATGGTACATCTTCGCATCGCCTTTTATGGTCGTTTACTGGAAGGGAATATGCTTCCCTTTTCGCAGTATTCATTTCTTTTAAGCTTAAAATCCATCATATGGATCCCCTTCGTTTATAGCGACTACAAATACCCCTTCATACTTCTCGCGCAACGAAGTCTCTGTGGGCAGCCATGTTCATCATCTGGCGCGCAAACTCTCTATCCCATCGGGTCATAGTGGGGGCCTTTACCGGCCTTTATCAGTAACCTGGGCCGAGAGGACTAGGAAGACTGGGTCGGCTCTGCAACTTGCTGAAATTTCTTACTACCTTTAATTCGTCAATTTCGTCCAGTTTTATCATCAATAAGGGGAGAGAAGCCCTTTTTTTTTTTTTTTTTGGCTCTGTCCCTGAGGAGCAGATCACAGCGCAAACTGTACTAGTTCCTACAACAAACAGAAAGCTCTGTAAGTATTGATTTGACTCAAGCTTTGTCTGATTCTTGTGCAAGCCTATGATTCAACACATTATGCCCATTAATTATATAACATCGTTTCTTGCTTACTTGTTTTTGTTTTGGGTGATGGACTTGATTAGTCCCTCTTCTCTCTACGTCCGATACAAGTCAAGAAGCGAAAAAAGAGAGCTAGGTATGCAAAAATAATATAAATGTCTGAAGGAAAACCAGGTAAGACATATATTTTTCCCTCAATTTTACATTTTTTTTTAACGATCAAAGCAGGGTCAAATCTTTGTCAATGTACCAGATAAAATTACCCATGTTATTGTAAAACAATGCCTCAAGTAAAAGACTCAAGACAGAAAACATAAAACAGAATGCAGAACATGGAAAATAAATTTTATTTCCTTGACCAATTCTGATAGGTAACCTGTTGCTGGAATTCCCATGGTCTTATATGTCGCCAGTCACCACATTACTTACTTTGTTCCATGCACTTAAATATGTCAGATTGTGTTAAAAATTAAAAAATTAATGTTCAAGAAAAGTTCACTCCAGTTCTTCTTTCTGACTTTAATAACAGGTTGAGCTCACAAGCTTACTGGTACTTCACCCATTTTATTGTAACCAAGCCAGGAACAGGCAAGGGACTGAAGGAAGTGACTTGGGGATGATCATATGATGGTGTTCAAATGAGAGGGAACTTAAGACCAACTAGCCTGGCTCTCTTCCAGGAGAAAAGAAGAAAGAAAAATTCTCATTTTGCTTTTCTCACTTAAAACCAGATGGAGAACCTCACCATTTTCTCCCATTCCACTGTCTCTGGAGGAAAATTTTGAATCTCCACTGAAATTTGTCTACAAAGTTTGTAAAAGCAACAAAAACAATTGAATGGGTTGGTCAAAAACAATATTTTAAATGGAATATTTGTGTGATAAATGTACACATTTCATTTACTCTATTCAGGCTAACGGAACAGGCAAGATAAAGTGATGTTCCTCTTGTAAAGATACTGTTTACATTATTTTTTCCCCTCCATATCTCACGTTGAAAACTTTGAGGGGAAGTTCACTATTGTCAGTTTGAAGACACCACCAGTTCTACAAGCTGTGAAAGTCTTGCTGCCTTTATAATTGTTTATGTAATATCCTCTGGAGCAGTCTTGTCAGTCTCATTCTAGGGTGTACAGGGTCACCATTCCATGGCTGAATTACAATAAAACTTACACTAGTGAGGAGCAAGGATTGTGCAGTGGTGAGAGCGATCGCCTCCCACAAATGTCGCCAGGGTTTGATTCCAGGTGAGCCCAGCACCATAATATATGAGTTGAGTTTGCTATTGGTTCTCTCCTTGCTCCAAGGTTTTTCTCTGAGTACTCCAGACTCACTCCCTCCACAAAACTGGAACATTTCCAAGTTCCAATTTGAACCAGTATAGAGGACCTGCATAATGGTGATGTGGCTTCCTCAGGAAATAATTATTGTAATTTAATTTATCTGGTCACAAGCCAGGGCATCGTCATTCATCTAACGACTGTATTTACTGTGCCTTGAACTCTTTTTATTCATTTTTGTTTTCAACCCAGTTGCATGAAATGAACCAGCAATTCTTTCAACCATAGCAGTGCTCAGCAGTGCTCAAATATCCCTCGGAGAATTGAGAAGGCTACAGTCAGGAGGTCTTTTCAGGTTTTATCAATTTAGCTTGCACAAATATCCTTGGAACATCAATGCCTTCCTTTTTATTTACTGTTCTCCTGTGTGCATATTCATTGGCCAGTGTTTGAAATCCAGCTTGATGAAAGAGTTTCTCAACAATATCTGCAAAATGAAAACAAAACAACAACATAAATTAAAGCAATATTTTAATGCACAGCCTCGAACACAGTTTCCCAAACTGGATTTTCTTTCCTCCAAAACACCAGAACTACATTAAGTTATGTTAAGCAGCACAGCAAAGAGCAGGGAAGCCATGAGGAGAACGGAAAGTAGTCAATTCCCTCATGGCCACTTAGTTTCCTGCACCAGAATATCTAATGCATGGGAGTAGCAAAGACACGAGGAGACGGGAGACTGAGAGAAGTCAATTCCCTTGTGGCTTTATTGATTGTGCTTGTGGCTCAGGCACTGAAACATTTCAAAAATCCCACCAGCTATAAAAGTCACCCTGAAAAAAGGACTGATGCTGCAAATATACTACTTGGATGTACAACAGCTATTTATTTATCCATACTTCATGTTGAGTTTGGGAACAGAACAATCAAAGGAGCTACTGGAAGATCTTGAAAAATAGAACTCAAGCATGTCTTTTTCTTTTATCCAGGCCAATCACTCCACTGCCCTGAACCATCAAATTTCCATAAGTGCCTTTCAACCTAAGTATGCTTTTGGACAGTTTAAATTTCATTCAAGACTCCTGTGCTAGTTGTGATTCTGAAAAAACATGTCTGTCTATTTTTTTACCAGACGATAGTATTATCAGGAATGGATGAAAAGCAGTACAAAGAACACGCCATTTTGGGTGGATGCGACACAGGAAAACAAGTTGCTCACCTTTTGAAAAGTAATAAGCTCTGGTGCCATCTTGTCGAACATAAAAGTTATCTGAAAGTTTATTTGCAGGATTGAATCTCAGCATTGCGTGGTCATACAGTCCATAATCACGGAAAAACAGTATCCCACCTGGCTTGAGAACCTGATATGAACAAACTAAAAAAGTTATTGAATAGTTATTTTACACTTCATACAAAGATCTCTGAGTGGATCAGTCTATTGGTTGGAAGTGAACTATTACAGCTTCATTCACTTGTCACTCACCTCACTCACTGTGATCTCACCTCACTCACTGCAACCTTATACTCACAAACCTTGCTCACCAAGTTCACTAAGAGCTTACTGCGTTCACTGCAACCTCATCTTCACTCCCCTCTCTCCACGGAAGCTCACTTCACTCACTGCAAAGTCACCTTGCTCACCAGGAGCTCAGCATGCTCACCTCGCACACCATGAGTTCACCACAAGCTCACTTTGCTAACCTATAGCTCACTGCACTCACATTGTTCACTGTGAACTGACTCACTCTTAGCTCATTGTTCATCTCCAGTTTATAATGCTTACTACATTCACTTATTTCACCCTGCTAACCTTGCTAACCATGAGCTCACCTCACTGACAATGCTCACCACAAACTCCCCACACTCACTGCAAGCCAAGTGAATTCATCTCACTTGGTGTGAGCTGACCTCGCTCACCTTCAGCTCATTGGTTGCTTCCCCAAATCACCACCAGCTCATAGTAAGCTCCTCTCACCCACCTCTGGCTCATCTCCAGCTAGCCATAGCCACTTTGCTCAACACTCACACCTCCCTCATCATGCTCACCTCCCTCACTATGAGCTCACCTTGCTCATCTCACTCACAGCATTCACCTCAAGCTTACTGTGAGGTTGGCACTCACTCATGCTCACTATCTCACTACAAGCTCACTGCATTCACCTCACTCACTGCAAGCTCACTTTGCTCAAGCTTGCCACACCCAGTGCACTAACCTTGCTAAACTCCCTTGCAACACAGTCAAACTGCCCTTAGAAGCATCAAGAACATTGTCTTTATAGAGGAGGTGATTATAAATGTAAACACTTAGAAAATAAAAAAATAATAACTCAGTAAGAGCAAGAATTCAAAGGGTTTTTCACCTGAATAATATTTTGAAGAACAGCCAGCATTTTATCAGGATGAATAGCAGAGAGAACAAACACCAAAGTTGCAATGTCCACGCTACATTGCGGTACATGGGACTCCAAAGTGTCGACTGTTAAATTACACTGGAATGCATTCACCTTTCCTTCACTGAAAGCAGGATTTTCCTACACAGCCATGAAATAAAAGAGGAAAAACTTGTAAGATCAGTCATCTTTGAGTTGAGTTGAGTCCACTAAAAGGTGTACTTCTATGGTTCAACAGAAACACTGAACTATCATGAGCTGTTGGCGTAATGGTGCAAGAAAGGCAAATTTTCATAACTAAACTAAACAAGTGATTTAACATCAAGTCAACTTTATTCTGAAAAAGTTTTTAGGTTATATACATCATTTGCATAGTTTTTATAAAAAAAAAAATCTTACCTTCACAAACTGGACAGCTCTTTTTGAGAAATCACAGGCATGAATAAATAGATTTGGGATTTCCTCAAGCAGTGGAAAGAAAAGATTTCCCACACCACATCCAGCCTCCAGTAAAACTTTACATGAATCTGGCTTCATTGAAAATAATAAAAGATTTGTTCAGATGGCCAGTTGAAAAGGTCTCATGAAAAATCTTTAACCTCAGTGTTAGCTTAAAGGTTCATAGCACCCCAGACAATGTCTCCAGCATATGGGACCTGGGTGTGGCCGGGAGCGTAGGACAGTCACTGAAAACATTGCTATTGAGTGTGGATCATAACCACTGCAATGACCCAACCTTCAGATTAGCCTCTGATGTGAATGGTAATATATTTCACACGGTGTACAGTTTTTGTTTTGTTTTTTGTTTTCATGAGAGCTTTTCATTTCAGCTTGGCTATACAGTGCTAATATGTCTATGAGTACTAATCAGAGAAAAACAGTGATCTATAGCTATCGCAATACTGGATACCCACTGCAGCAGTGACAACAAGGACAACATACTCTGTTATGTTCTTGAAAATTTCAGGTATCTGTAGATCTACTGTCATGGTATTCAGTGCATCTACCAGTGTTAGAACTATCCTCAACTCAAAGTGTAAAGAGATGGTCTAGTTCCAAAAAGAAATATCACTAATTTGCCACTATGGCTCAAGTTCTCCAGAAAACTCAGGATTTGCAGAATTTAAAAATGCATTCCCAAAGCAACTATTCTGCACATCAAACCTTTTCTTTGTAGACCTTCTTGTTGCCATCGTTGTGGTTCGCGTAAACTCACTATCCAACTATCCTTGTCCCAAGATTGTCCCCATGATGCCCCACAGCCCCCTCCCCCCTGCTGCAATGGTTGCTGACCAAAACGACTGTGGTAGAGAATGAGGGCATGACTATTACTGGCTGTGTGTTTTGCCTACACCCTTGAAATGAGTCATCTGACAACTGCTTTTAAATTCTTTAAATTTTCCCTCATTGGTCCATATGGCGGTCCATATAGTATTACTTACTTCACAGTTGTAAAACAACAACTCCTTAAATTCTGCAGTAGTCCAGTGTCTGTCTTTGAAAAAGTTTGTCGTGTTTCTCTTATAAAATAAATCCCAATTCTTTTGCGCTTCCTTTTCTAACTTATTCTGTTTGAAATCTGACACAACCTTGCTGTTGTCTTCAAGTTTTCTCCTTTCATCTTCAGTCAGAACGCGAAAGCTGGCCTTGTCCGCCATTGCTAATGATAACCGCTGACCAAGAAAATACTTCCCATGAACCTTTGCGAATCGGAAGTTAGTATCCCAGAAGGCATTGCAAGATCAGTACAATTTCCAATCGCGAAGGGAAAGTCAAAATGTCGGAGGAAAATAAGGTAAATTACCAAATTCCTTGTTGAAGTATATTTTTTGCTCTGTTCTGTGAATTACTTAAGGCTTTTATGAGTTGCATAAAATGATTTTCTTTTTAGGAGGTAAAACCTGAGTCGGAGCACATCAACTTGAAAGTGATGGGTCAGGTAAGATCCATTGATCTCATCGTTAGGGTGTTAGCGTCCAAATCTCGGTATTGTATTTTCACACCGTCAAAAGGAAAGACCATTTAAACCTTGCCAATAAGAGTTTCTTTATGATGCTTTCGGAAAATCGTGAAATATGTTTAGTTAGAGTAAACTTGTGCAACATACGAACAGAAACGCTCTAGACAGCCGAGTCAGCAGGGCAAACAGCTTAGAATAGAATTTCAAACCCTTTACTTCAACTTCTTCACAGAGACAGTTCCACTTTCGAAATCCTGCCATTTTCTCAAAAGGGAGCTGGTAATTCGCGGTTTGTGGCCAATATTCTTTCGATTTTCTTCGAGAAGTATCCATTTCGCTGCTGTTTTGTTGACTTTCTGTGCGGGTGTTATGTTAATGGCGGGAAAAGCTGCACGTGCTTTTGTCGGATCTTCCGATTTGCCCGGTTTTCTGTTTTACAATTGTTTTCGAACCATCTTGTATTAACTCATCGATTTTCTCTTCTCGCTACACAGGACAATACAGAAGTACATTTCAAAATCAAGAAAACCACACAACTTAAAAAACTGAAACAGGCCTACTGCGATCGCCAGGTATAATTGTGATTTGACATTTTCAGATATACGTCACCTGTTGTTGTGGTTTATTCCTGTAGTTGTTCTAAAACGAACAGGAGACAGGTAACAAGGATTTCTTACAAGTGATTTTAAGCAGAGATTTTATGCTTTCATTCACTTGAGAGAAATCCTTGTTAGCTGTGTGTACTGAAATTTGGACCGAGTTGATTTTTTGAAATGTTCTTTTCCTGATTTAAGTCAAGTGAAACTAAAAGTTCCTCCTTGCATTTAAATGTGTTATAAAGAAGAACCCTGTGTAATTTATTCTGTTTTAAAGACTTTATACTGTGATTTCGTCACTGCTACTCGACTTTCTATTGTCTGAAGAAACGCTTCAAACCATGTTCTTCCTTACAGGGTCCCTTTTAAACCAGACCTCGAGACTGACTTTGTAGCACACTGGACCTACTTGGCTAAAGGCCTGTCATATTTAACTGTGCAAAACAATTTTGAATCAACCATTAGTCAGGTTTTGATAGCAATTTATATTGGGCTCATTTGTTCAGTTTTCTTTTTTGGAGGGGGGGAGGTGGGTGGCATGCATTAATAAAACTCGCAAGATCTGGAATGGAAGCTATTGTCACGGTATTGAAAAGATTGTATTAAATTAAATTTAATAGTTGTCATTTGCATGTTAACAAGGTGATTCTGAGACAGTTTCACTTTGCAATGAAAATGCAACTTCATCCAATACCACTAAAGGAAACAGAATGACACCAACTATGTTGTTGCCATGGCAACACTCTTGGCTCCAGTCTCTTTCTAAGAGAAACCAAATATTCCTATTTGCAACCTTTTAAAGTGGGACAGAGGGTCTTGCTCAGAACACACATGGTTCCCATATTGTCTTAAGTCTCCCCATTAGATTGGTGGGAGTGGAAGATTCTTGTTTAAGATAAAATCTGGAAATTTTAGTCGTAATTAAAACAGAACCAGCGGCATAACTGTTGTCATGGCAATGGCATGACAGGTGTCATTGTGTTTCTTTTGTGATGCACATTTCTGGTGCCAAGTTTAAAGAACACTGCTTTAATATTTCTAGAGTTATTCTCGATTGAGTGTTGTGCTGTTTTAGTGGAACCACCTATGACATCATCACTTTCCTTACAAAAACTTAAATATCTCTAAAACGAAAAAAGATCTTCTTAAGAGGAAAACGCCATTCTTCTTTACTTTGAAAAGTCTTTCAAATAAGCAGCAATTATTTTTTACTTCATAGGCACTTTAAGCAGACCCCCAATTTAGCGCACACCCTCTATTAAGCAAACACTTACCCTGGTCCCGAAATTAACATGTTTTATTTCCCTATATAACGAACCATTTTTCAGCAGACACCTCTATAAAGCAGGTGCAGACACTAAAATAAATTGTATTTGGCTAATTTCTATTGTTAAAAAAAACTCCATTAAGTGGACACCGGACTGAATTGGCAATGTGGCATTGGATTACATCCTTGAAATAGTTATTAAATGTACCCATGTTATTGTTGCTGTATGGAAAGGGCATTATTACAAATAAATTAAAGTTGGTAATGAAAGCTGATGAACTTGAACTCTGGATAGCTTCGTTAACAACCTGGAACTTTATTA
>Ga0126338_10001148_pt1 | contig 16605 bp, 7 predicted proteins | sample OrbCmetagenome_2_FD_92529 | JGI IMG/M metagenome (GOLD analysis project Ga0126338, IMG submission 92529) | Coral microbial communities from Petempiche,Puerto Morelos, Mexico - Orbicella C C metagenome | ecosystem: Host-associated > Invertebrates > Cnidaria > Coral | place: Petempiche,Puerto... | reverse complement strand
GTCATGTAAATGCCGCGTCACGCAAAAGCTTAGAAATTCAAGCGTAGTGTATCACAAAACCAAGAACCCATTCGGAGCGAAAATTTGTATGAATATTAGTTTCAGCTGCTCTTATACATCATTAAAGTAAAATCTCAGGGGGATCAATAGTTTTGTAGTTCGAATTTTAGTGACGTCATGTGAAAACCAGCTATATAAAGGCCACAAATGTATAAAATGTCCAAAAAATGCGTTTTTGCCAAAGCAACGACAACTTTTATTTAACACAGTGGGTTTTACATGTAAACTTAATATAGCTTATGGGGCCGTGTAAAAAATGTTAAAAGGATTTTAAAAAATTGAAAAAATGCAAAAAAGATATGAATAAAATCAATAAAAGACGAAATCACTGTCAATTTGGGGACCCATTTATGGTGACCCGTCACTAAAGTTCAAGTTTCTGAGGGCGGGAGACTTTAGCTCTTTTAGCATAATCTCCAGCACTGGCAGCGGATGGTTCTAATTAAAATATACCAAACGATGGATCCTCTGTATGATATAGAGTTTTTATTTATAATTAGTTTCAAAACGTTGCACGCTAACACGAAGTTGATGTTGGGGGTCATACTTAGACTCTTTCCTTTGGATTAAATGTTCCAAGCAGGATGGAGTTGTGTGATTATAAATTTTATAAATGGTGGCTATTTTGACCTTATAAGTGTCAAATAAAGAGTCCCACTCAGCTACTTTTCTTACATCTGCAGAGGGCATGTCGCGCGGGAGGTTATATAACACCAACTTTTGTTTTTCAGTTGTCACTTAAGCCTCGGCGCCACGTTAGAATTTTAATATATTGAAATTGGCGTAAGGACAGAGATTGAGATCGTGTCTAATCCACAGACGAAACCCTTAGCTGTCTCAGAAAGGACCAAAACGAACGTGAAACGCCAGTGGATTGAGTAAGTAATATTTGACATCAGCTCCAGTTTCTCTCTTACTATTCAAAACGTACGGCAATCTCTTTGTTTAAAAAAATTTTGTTTGGTCACCGAAGCAAATCGAGAAGTGATAGGGTGTTGCTCGGAGGTAAATCTGTGAATAGCTAAGAATATATCGAGCCTGTGTTTAAACTAATCACTACGTGCGTTATAAAAGTCCCTTCCAATAGTACTCCCATGGCCTGTTGGTTTCGCCATTGGAAAGATAGCTTAAAGCTAAGTAGACCTTTCGTGACTTAGGTCACTCTTCGTCACCCCAGCTATAGGGAGGTTATTAAGTGAAAGGTTGAGCGAAGGTCGACTTGGGGCAAGTCTATACGCGTTAGAATACCTTTAGTTAGTCTAGCATTCATTATTGGTTTCGTACACCAGTCGAATACTGTTTGAAATTGCGAGCAAGATCATTTGGCAACAATGTTTTTAAATGCAAATGAACAGCGAAAGAGTAATCTTTTAAAAAAAAAATCGAAAGTACTGTGGCAATCTAACAATGACGAATAAATACATTGTGTCCAAAACTCGAACGAGAAAATCCATTCATACTACAAAGCAAATCGGTGTAAGGATGTTTTAATTTTTTTTTCTTATTGAAACTGCATGATTTCTTAGAAGGATATCCAAGTTTGGAAGATCATGCTTGAAAGCACACCCTAATCGATGACGTCAGTAAGAATAATTATGTTCAATGACGTCACATCTCCTGACCTGTGCTTTGTGTAAACAGTTTGACGGTTGGTTGTTAGCCTATAAAGGCTGGTTTTCACTTGCGCATAAGCACAAGCATAATCTGATAGTAGGCAGACGCAGTAAGATGCTGATAATTAGCGCCTTTTGCTAGGAAATTGTCCCTCAAGCGACCTTACATGTCGAATATATCAAGCTCTGATACAGCCTCACTTTGACTATTGCAACATTGTTTGGGGAAACCGTGGGATAACTTTGCGAAATAAGTTACAAAAGCCACAAAATAGAGCAGCCCGTGTTTTGACCTACTCAAACTGTGACGTAGATGCTGGCCACCTGTGCAAACTTCTCGGATGGAAAAATCTAGCATGCCAGCGGCAAATTCAAAGAGCTACGATGGTTTACAAGTCTCTGCACGGGTCGGCTTCAGAATATCTCAGTTCTAAATTCTAGAGGCGAGACACCGCGTATAACCTAAAGGACTCTAAGAATAAACTCAATGTTCCATTGCAGCGCACAAGCTATTATAAGAATAGCTTCAGCTATTGCTGTGCCATTCTTTGAACAGCCTTCCTTGCGACTTAAATTAAGAGAAGCCGAGTCCTTGAAGTAATTTAAACGCCTACTCAAAGGAAATGTATAAAGCGCGGCATTCGTGGAAAGTCGCTTTTTTATTTAAATATTTTTAATATATTAGACGTTAGGCAGTAAATTGATTAGGTACTTTTAAGCTGACGAATTTTTACCTTGCTTAAATAAAGATTATGTATGTTGTTTAGCAGCTCTCTACTGCTTCTACGTATTCTTATGATTATGCTTATTCCTCCGTACAAACCAGCCTTAAAAGTCGGTAGCTGAGTTGGATTTTGCGAGCGAGTGCGAGAGAAGTGAGCCGCAACTATCCCTATCTGGTTGGCTAAAGGTATTTGTTTCTAAAGAAAATGTTAGAAAGCGTCAGCGCGGCAGTCAAGTGAAGCAGCTAGCTCTCCACCCTCTAGATAGCAAGTGGATTTATTAGAAGTGTTATCCAAGAAAACGAAAGCCGTACGACTCAGTAAATCGATTGTTAGAGTAGTCGTTAGTTAGTTAGTAGTTGGAAATATCTCAGATCTCAGCTCTCGGTGGAAAATTGACAGTATAAATTTTGACCAATTCTCAGCTATCGTCATTTGAACCCCATTCACACCCCCAATACAGAATCATCAGGCATTACAAAGCCGTCCAGACCGTCTAGAATGCGTCGTCTCAATGTTCCCATCATTCTAATCTTAACTTGTAGATTATGGCATTTATGGAATCAGCTTCCTTTGTATGACTTGTGTATTAAATGATCGTCGAATTTGAGAGATTTTCGCAAGAAGTTGTAATCTTTCGATTTTTCTGACTTAATGGCCAACTGTAAATATTCTAATTTTGGGGCTGGGAACGTAGTTTCTTATGTTCAATTTGTTGTATATCTACCGAGTTTTTTATGCTGGTAGCGTTCGTGAGTAAAGGACTTATTTTACTGATTTATTTTACTGATTTATTTTACTGATATTTATATTTCAATACTTTTAACATATTCTATATCATGATGTGATTAATATTTTCTTACATTATTTTCTTCTAATTTTGTGTTATTTTTCTCGTAGCTATATATTGTAAAGCGTTTTATACATCATGAGCCCCTAGATATGGAGGGCAACCTCATCCCACGATTTGAGTTTAATAAATTGTATCGTATCTTGTCTGATCCTGGCTTAAGGACGTTCGCGCGTTACTGTGCATCCTTTCTGCGCACGAAATTCATGTCCCAACGTCACACACGTCATAAATCAAGCGCGCGCGCTAAGGAAGAAATAGAAGCAAGTGTAGGACTTTGCAGCGGGTGCGCAAACTTCGCCAGCAATTTACTCTTTTGGATACTCGGTGACCCCCATTCTTCTTTCATTTTGGTTTCATTTTTCATTTTTCTTTGGCATCACGACACGCGGCTCGAAAACGAGCACAGCGCATGACCGCCATTTTATTGGCTTTTTGGCAAAAGGTGACCTTTATCTTACTTCATGATAAGTTTTAAAGAAATATATTCGTGGGAACATTTTGGGCGCGAACGCCCTTAAACAAGGGCTCATTTTTCCCGTTTCGGCTAATTAGTATTTATTCAGCAAGTTGTCGTGCAAGACTTCCTATCTAGATAAATTAGAAATAGGACTGAGTTCTAATTTTCCAAGCAGCATACAATCCCTGCAGATTTCACGCTCAATAAGACATTTTGTTAGACTAACTAGTAATGTAATTTTTTTTTTCTAGATGGAAACTTCTTTCATACTGTGCCTTGTTCTCCTTGTTGGAGTTGTCAGCAGTGCTCCTGCAAACAAGAAAAAGTTCCAGCACGCCTTGAGTTCCCCTTGGTCACGTACCGTGATGCGAGCTGGTCAATACCAAGACCCACATGCTAGTCCCAATTGTTGCAGCCGCCTACCATTTAACTGCGTCTGTTGTCTAAGTCTTTGCGGACAATAAATACGGGAATTGATGCTGTTATGCTATTCGTCATCAAAATGTTGAACGCTTTTAATTATAAGGGGCATTTAAGTATTTTATCTCAGCTCTTTGGTCTTTGTGGAGAGCAGTTTTCTTGTTTTCAACCCAAGTGTTTAAATAAAAGAAGGGGAGAAATGGCGATGTCGAGCAGGGCTGTGATTTAGACATGACTTTTAAAAAAATCTCGTTAGTTATGTCACTTCATATAGAAAATGCCTCCCTCTTTCCATGAAACGTGAAATGTCTATTTTATTTTCATGACAGGATGTGAAAGAACGTTTTTATTTTCCATGAAACATGACCTAGACCCCGTTTACCACCCTCGAGACCTGGCTAAGGCAGTTTGGAGCTTGCGGAAACGCCATCGGCTGGAAGAAGATTATTTAAAGAAAGTTCCAGCTTTTCTAACGGCAAATACTCGCGCATGCCTGCACGAGTTCTCTGCAAATTGAAGTGGCAACATAAATCAAGATGACATCATGCTGCTTCGCAACTTCGCTGACCGTTGGCTCGATGAACTTCTCAGAAAAGACACTTCGACTACTCACTTCGACTTAGTTTACCTTCTCTCTATCCCCCAACCCCCCACCCCCACCCCTCTCTTCAATAGCCCAATAGAGGGAGGGGGAGAGAGGAGAGGTGACAATTTGACCATGTGGGAAAGATATGGGGAAATATGAAGAATTTGTCTCGAAATCGTTCACTGGAGGGTTGTGTAGGAGGCAACACCGTTTTTTGTAAAGTTACTTTTGAAGAAACGCTTACATAGCTTCGAGTACTATATTTGAAGGTACTGTTGATACGGAGTTCAAGAGACTATCGCGCACTCGCGGGAAGCACAAGGTGCTTAAATTTTTTTTTTTCCAAAGTTAGTGATTCCCAATTAAAAATTCTGTTTACCATCCCGCTCTCTTTGTTACACAGAGTGATTGACAGCAGGGAGAACCTCCCCTGGAAAGGAGCAAAAGTACAAAGTTTAGTAAATATATGTTATTTGCCGGCTGGCAGGTCCGTATAGTGCCTGAAAAACTCTGACCAAGGTCTTAAAAAGCTGCCCGGGGCTGCAGGCCTAAGGAAGCATTTTAAGTCCGAGGTCACGGCTTTTCACTATACGGACCGATCAACTCCAGGTAATTATATGTAGATATCGCAAAGCGCGGGAAAATGTGAGTGAGCGAGACATGATTGGTTTTGGTTTTACTTCTGATTGGATGAAAAAGTAGCGCGAGTTTTTTAAGCTTATCGTGTTGCGTAGCTAATGCGAAAGCAATTATTTTCCAACATTAAAATGGTAACCGCCGTATTGTTCAGCTAAATTATCCAGTAAGCGAACGGGACTTTGAACGCGATGCTTAACGAGTTTGCCAAGCAGAGAGGTCTCTGAAGAGTCCCTTGGCCAGGATGAAACGAAAGCGCTGCTTCAGACTAGCCACGAACAATGCATCATTACAAGTAACTGCCAAATTTTATTGTCAAACTAGTCAGTTTTCACTTTCTTTTTCCCGATTTTCGATTTTATTTTCGTAAAATTCTATCAGAATTTTCGTGATAGTAACACTCCAAGCTGCTTCTTCGGTATCAACATCGCCAGTTCCCGAGCCGAGACTTGAGCCGCCGACGTGAACTCCCAGGGAATTCTGGGAGCATATCATTCTCAGGGTCTCAGGGACTACAAACAGTTCACCGTAAAGGATTTTGAGGGACAAGTCGCATGCAAGAAAAAAAATAGCTAGCTGACACGATGGGACTTGCCCTACTACTAGCTGCAGGGATTAGTCGTAGAGACTCGTCTCCTTGTGTGTGTCGACCTTCAAACCGGAACACTACTTTGAATGGAATTAATTTGGTGAGTTGAGTTTGTTGTCGGTTCTCGTCCACGCTCCGAGGTTTTCTTTCCGGGTTATCAGGTTTTCCTTTCTCCACAAAAATATAGCAATATCTTTATTTCTAATAATACAAGAAGAAAGTACAAAAGTACAAAGTACGAAACCACTCGATCCTAACACTTTTCAGTATGCTTGAGTTCAATAGATTTAAGTTTTCTCTTTACAGCGAGGATATAATGTCTTAACTCGCGTTCCGAATATACAACAGGAAACTTGCTGCAGAGCACACCGAGATTCCTTATGGCTTCCTTCAGGCAGGTTATGTTATAACTTATTGGATCTAGGATGTTGGGATGACTAAAAATGATTGGAAAAACACCCTCGCAAATCACATGGAGATCCTGGAGCCCTAACAGAGATTTACAAGTGCCTGACTTCGTGTCACAGTCTGACCAACAAGATTCGGAACTACCAACAAAACAGTCCAGATCGGATACACATTTTTTCTGCTTAAGAAGGGTTTGTAACAAGACATGAGGGTATGTCAGATCAAGGTCTATGAGTTTTACCGTTGATGTGTTGGTAATTCCATAATTTCCCAGATGTAAATCACATGACTGTGTCAAGCCATATGGAGTTACTGACACGTCTAATGTTGCATCTAGAATTGAATATGCAAAGCCGAATTTTTCACGTCTACTAGTAGTGTGCACCTGAAAAAAGGTGCTTAACATGGGGTAATCTGTAACAGTAAGCAGATGGTCAAAAATGGCGCTAAAGTATAGGACACAAAGAGTTCCGGCATTTAAAACTCTTCCTAGGTTGTCATTAAACAAGTTTTGGAGCGGCTCAAATCCATCAGGAAGGAATGCAAGATCTACAAGCTCCCAAGTGTCTCTAAACACATTAGAGGCAACAAAAGGCACTTTTTCCACCACGTACAATCCACCACAATACCCATAGAAATCCACGGTGTGCTTGCTTTCATTTAAGGTCATCAACATCATAGCTTCCATTTGTTGTAGTAATGAAATGAAAGTCCTGGCTTCAGCCGCTGTAACTGACCCATCACTGTTTCCATCGCCAAGTAACAGCAAACGAGATACGAGTTTCTTACATTGACTGCAATTGCCAAACAAGGTATTCACCCTGGAAGAGACGTCATTTTGATAAGATGGCGCAACGTCACTATTCGTTATTTTCTGTCGTTCTTGAAACTCCTCGAACCAACTCGTGTTGACTTTCAAGATAACGCTCTTCCCGTGCCATGTTCCGTCATAAATCTTCTTGTCAGGCACTGTTGTGAGACACTTTCCAAGGTGAATGTTGTTCTGTTCACAAAGATCGGAGCACAGTGGTCCTGACACGTGACCTTCGTCATAAGCTGAGCACTGAAACAGTGACAAGGGCAAAAGTCAATTCAGCTAACGAACAAACGGGCGTCTTTTGTTGTAGCTTAAAACTAAAATTCCTGTTAGTTAAAAGTGATGATGTTGCACGATTTTAAATTTGACTATAATTCATCACTGAATCGTTTGCGATAATGGTTGAGTGTTGGACCTGTTAATAAAACCACGTTACGTAATTCAATATAGCTGAGATCTTATTGGCTACGATTTGAGCCATCTATCTATCGATAGTAAGCCCTAGGAGAAAGGGAAGTGCGCTCTCAGTTTTTGTCGTATATTGAGAGCCATCACGCGGTACAGTTGCATTATGCCAAAAGAAATGATAAGATATCTGAATTTTACATTCTTATAATATTATCCTACGAAACAAATACTGTCAATCAGCACATGACTTTTGTGAAAAAGGCGGCAAAAGAATGGTTACTCACATTACTTAACTTCGATCTCAGGCTCTCTCTTCCTGTCGCCTCCTGGAGCGAGAGCCAGTCTCTCTCTTACGCTCTAGAGGTTTGGTAGAAGAGAGAGCCTGGGAACGAGGTCACGAATCACTCGGTACAAAGGAGAATTAGAGAGCCACCGGCTCTTACCAGCTGATTAATAACAGAAGATAGGTTACACTTTGAATGTCTGCGAAATATAAGTGGTATAGCACAGATTGTAACAATCATTGCAATGATGGTTTTCAGTTTCCATCCAGCCATGATGATGAACTGATAATATGTAGTGTACACCACACCTGTAGAAAAAAAAAAAAAAAATTAAGGCCCTATGTCACACTTGTGCCTTACCATATAATTTCCTGAAAGAATCACCTCGTTTGACTGCAGAACGACAATGCCTTTTAAAACTAAATGAAGTGATAGCTAAGGGCGACCACCGAGTATGCCAAAACAGGTGTTTTAGACGACCGATTAAGCTTGGGTTTGAATGGCCTCCTAGAGCCGTGGAAAACGCAGGTATCGAATGAGGGATCCAAAAACTGAATCGCTCTCTGCATTTATACATGTAATGAAAAGTTGAGCGTCGAAAATATCTCTTGCATGAAATCCACGCTGTTTTCTCGGCGAGCTGAAGAGTGCTTTACTGAATATGATTGCTACGGTCTCTGCGACCGTTGTGATTGTATAGAAAGATTTATAGTATTGTTTTATGATATAACGAACTCACAATGCGCACATAACGCTCATAAACTGTGATGATATTCAATGTCTTTATAGCTTTATTTTAATAGTGTCCTGAAACAATAGTGTAGCGTTGTGGCATTATGTTAATCATTGTGAAGAGACCGTGAAAAGTTTGTAGCATAAATTACATTGCACAGAAATGAAACTATGAATAGAATGAGTTGATTTGATTTAGTGATGAGAGATGCAGATATATGCGACAATTAAGTCAAGTAAAGCCATTGTAAATGGTTTGAACTCAGGAGTATGAGTAGTTCGTCTTGTGTGATCATCGTCCGGGTGAGGATAACGAGTAAACCAACAACAATTCTTTTCAGAACGACCCCCACTCGGACGATCACTCAAGACGAACTCGTAAAGCCATTGTCATGATTGATTGGTGAGCGATACTTTCCACCAACGAGCGCGTATTGATGTCGCACTATAGTCTCTTGTAGAAGTTTGATACGTTTAGTTTGAAAATGAAGTGGAGAAATTCAGTATATATAAGTAACATACCTAATTGAACTTTATCCAGGTCAGTCGTCTAACAGATACCATGTGCAATATCATTCCTTGATAACATTTAGATTTGGAGCGCGACCGAGTGAATATCAAAATCATTATAATGGCAAAAGTCTTGAATTCCTCCCCGGGGGGTACTTTGGGAATTTCTGGGTAGGGATGTGCCGCTGGGACCCTGGAACCCTTAGCCTAAACCAGAGCTAGTTTAGCTGAATTTTGCTACCCTATACTAGAGTACACTACCCAAATCCCCCCATCTATCGACACTGTGGATGGGCTTATTTGCGTAAATTTAAACTTACCGATTTGATTTTTTTATATTTTTGAGTGGCAATTCCTGGTTTCCTTAGTCTAGATAAAATCTAGAACCAACTGGCCAGTTTCGTGAAAAATGATACGCTATTCTAGACCCAAACGCTCTGATTTATATACGCTATCCTAGGGTAAACTGCTTGAAAACCATACCCTTCACAGCGGCACATACCTATATAGCCCATATATGACAGTAACCCCCCCCCCCGGAATTCATCACATTCAAAATCGTTGAAGCGTTCCTCCCACTGAATATTGAACAATATCGAGGCAGTGAAATTTGATTTCATTCTTTGTGTTAAATCTCTAGCGTTTCCATGGACACTTGCGCTTTTCTCGAACTTCTCCCAATAACAGAATAGAACCTAATAGAGGCAAGGCGCTTTGGATTGTGTGGGGGTTGAAATGAATAGATTAGGAACTGATTAGGAATTTGGGATTACAATCAATTATGAACAAGAATCAACAAGGATCTCACCCCCAGCGGGATATAAACTGGAATTTACAAGAAACATTAAGGATTGAAACGGTATTAAACAATGACTATTCCAGGACTATTCAGTTATTCTGACAGTACTCATGATTTGTTATATCACTTTGTTGCCAATATTTTTTCCCTAATTCTTTGCCAGCAATCATTATTTCCAAGTGGAAATATCCCTTTATAGTTTGAAGCCAGTATTCACTTTATACACACACCGACAGACATTAACTGAATCTCAGCATAAAGGAAACAAGGAAAGAAATAAACCTAAAATTTCAATAATAGCCCGAGCGACCGATTCTTCATGTAGGGACTATAGTGATAGGTAAATTATATCTCACCTTTATCCAGTTCTAACTAAATCTGGGAAGTTATACGATCACAGGGAAAGTGAAGAAAATCTACAAACTTCGCTCTTTGTCCACGTTGACTCTGTACACGCTAAACTAATGGAACTTTCCTTCGTCACGTGGTCGAGATGAGATCCTCCTCTGGTAACCCGGAGGGGAACCCCGAGGTAACCAAGTCAAAAGAAATTCGTAGCTGAAAGAAAGAAAGATGTGATGTTTATTTAGTTAAAACTACACATAAATTTTAACTAGCAACGCATTTTAACGGTAACTTGAGTACCACAACAATCCGAAAAGAACGACCCCTCTCGAAAGTTGTGATAACATTTCGCGGTTGTTAGCAAATCCCGAATGTAGCGATCGACCACAAACGCAACTTGACTAGTCACGAGAGACGATGGAAATATGAATACAACAAAACGATTTGTTATTTATTTCAGATGACTCTTGCTGTTCCAGAAAGAACATGTAACTCATGCAGTATTATCCATGTATACGTTCAACAATATTTATTCTTTATTGAACTGTAGCTTGTTCGGTCCGCGTATTGGACAATATTGATCTCGCTCTTTCCATAGTTATGCTCTTTCTTTTGCAAGTTTATGGACCATGACTGCGGCAAGGTTCACATGAACTGCAAAAGAAAACCTCGACCAATATTACTCCGATGCAGACCTCACGCTAGTTCAATAACATATATGTCAGTATAACCAAGAGATATTCTCTTGGTATAACACAGCAGCTCTAAGATGTTTCACTGGTTGTCAAAAACAGCACTTGATCTTCATAACTGTCCTTATTTGCTGCCGTTAGAATTCTCTGTTCTAACACTTTTCAGTGTGCTTGATTTCAATAGATTTAAGTCTCTTTTTCACAGTAAGTAGGTTCTGCCTTAACTCTTTCACTGAGTACACAACTGGTAACTTGCTGCAAAACACACCAAGCTCCTTTATAGCTTTCTCCAGGCAGGTAATGTTATAACCTTTTGGATGTAGAATGCTGGGACGTCTGAAAATGATCGGAAAAAGACCCTCACAAATCATGTGTACATCCTGGAGCCCTAACTGTGATTTGCAAGTGTCTGTCTCTTTGTCACAGTCTGACCAGCAATAATCAAATCTTCCCACAAAGCAGTCCAGATCGGATACGCATTTTTTCTCCTCAAGAAGGGTTCGCAAAAAGACATGAGGGTACAAAAGATCGAGGTCTATGAGTTTCACCGTTAATGTGTTGGTAATGCCATAATTTCCCAGATGTAAATCACATGACTGTGTCAAGCCATAAGGAGTTACTGACACCTCTAATGTTGCATCTAGCATCGAATATGCAAAGTCAAATTTTTCACGTTTACTCGAGACGTTTGTCTGAAAGGTGCTAAATATGGAGTACTCTGAAACAATCAGTGTATCATTGAAAATGGTACTAATGTATGAGAGAGAAAAAGCAGCAGAACTTAATATTTTTCCACCGTAGTAGTTTAGCAATCTTTTGAGCGGTTTTTCAAATTTATCTGGAAGGATAGGAAGTTCTACCAACTCCCAGCTGCCTCCAAACAAATCTGAAGTAACAAAGGGCACTTTTTCTACCATGTACAATCCACCACAATACCCATAGAAATCCACGGTGTGCTTGCTTTCATTTAAGGTCATTAACATCATAGGTTCTACGTGTCGCAGTAATGAAATGAAAGTCCTCGCCTCGGCAGCTGTAACTGACCCATCACTGTCTCCATCGCCAAGTGACAGCAAACGAGATACGAGTTTCTTGCATTGTGTGCAATTGCCAAACAAGGTATTCACCCTGGAAGAGACGTCATTTTGATAAAATGACGCAACGTCACTATCCGTTATTTTCTGTCGTTCTTGAAACTCCTCGAACCAACTCATGTTGACTTTCAAGATAACGCTCCTTCCGTGCCATTTTCCGTCATAAATCTTCTTGTCAGGCACTGTTGTGAGACACTTTCCAAGAATGATGTTGTTCTGCTTACAAAGATCGGAGCACAGTGGTCCTGACACGTGACCTTTCTCATAGGCTAAACACTGAAACAGTAACGAGACTGCAATTCAATTCACTACGGGAAGTCTTTGCATTACTACAAAATGCCTTAATTACCTAAGGAACGGCCCACTATTTTTTGGAGGTGGGGTGGGCAGGGGGAGGGGGGGAGGGGTGTTGGGCAATTTTTTGGGGCATGGAATATTTGTTCTCGTTGTTAGGTTACGTATGATTTTTTCTGGTGAGCAATAGCTTGTGCAATATATTTTTTTAACATCAAAAATAGGACCAGGATGGTAGAAAGCTTAGCCTTGTAAGCAAATGTAACATAAACAATTGTACAAATAACTGACGTACCTATGTGCAGTGAGTCCAGACTCTTACTTAACTATTGCTATTTTTGTCATTTTAAGTAATTTCAGTTGTAATATTTAATTTACTCAGACGATTATCTCAACAATTATGCAACTAGCTGAAGATGGAGATTTTTCTTTCCTTAAAATGACTAAACAAATCGCACAAAAACGCCACTGAAAACACTTCAATCATCCAAATCTGGTGGTAGTACTTACTAGCTCATTAAGGACACAAGACATGTTACACTTTAAATGCCTCTGAAGTATCATTTGTAGAAAACAGGCGGTAACAGCTGTTACAATGATAGCTTTTAATTTCCATCCAGCCATAATGTAGGATCGATCATTTACAGTCTAAGTCACACCTGTTGAAAGCAAAACTACTTTTAATATGATACTGGACGCAATTAAAGGCCTGGACCCACCGCGCAACCTTTCGTGCAATATTTGGCTTAACATTTTCGGTTCGCTATAGTTTATCCACCCCTGCGTAGCCAGTTAAAATGCAGGATTTGCATTAGTCCACTAGTTGGGTGATACTAAAATCGATTATGGCTCCTGATTTTACTTAGCTTCCGCAATACTGCGTGCTATAATGGCTGTTTCCCTCTGTGAGGCGCGCCTGCGGGGAATTATGGTAGTTGTATTTATCAAATCCAGTCTAGGGCTTTCCACAAGTTGCTCGAGATTTCCTAAAATGTTGCCCGTAATTTGTCAAAAAGTTGCTCAAAAGTTGCTTTTTGTACGAAAATTGCTCAAAAGTTGCTCCTCAAAAAAGCAACAAAAAAAGTTTTGTTGCTCTCTTCCTTTATTTGTTCTGATGCAAAAGTACAACAAAAGTAAGACTTCTAAGCATTTTTGTGCAATTTTGCGGCATAACCAGCGTTGCTAATAAATTTGTCCTCAATTAAAACCAAAAATGTATGAGTAAAGACTACGCATCAATATCAATATTAATCTTGTAAAAGTTCTTCACCTGAGACACTCGAGTCAGTCGAGTGTGAATCTTCGTCCGCCTTTTTGAATTAAAAAAGAAAACGCTGACCTAGCAGCCCGGCTGCATACATCCTGCACCCATGATCTACCCAACGGGGGAGGGGAATCTGGCTTCTTTTTCACAGGAAATTAATAAATTGTCTACTAAAACATTGTGAAATATATATTAATATGGAAGAGGGAAAGGGCCATTTCAGGTTTGGACACAGCATTCAATTTACGCGTAATGTTGCACCGTGTCCTCGCCGTGGCGGGTCACACTGGGTTCGCGTAATGTTAAATAAGGTACAACTGTCAACGATTACTACGTAATGACGCACGCGACAAGGGTGAAATCGACTTTGTTTGGACATTCGCAATGTAACCTGGATAGGAATTTCACAGGTAAGAATTAAGTATTTATTTTATCTCTTTGATTAAGAAATATTCGCTGTGTCTCCGCTTACCCGACTTGGTCTCGAGGTTACGTTTTGCGTTTTTTTTTTACCAGTTTCGCCTTGAAACAGAAGAGAAAATACGAAGCCGTACATTACTGCGCTGATTATACCTTATATCATTGGTCCTCTCTAGGTATGAGATAATATAACAGGGGACGTTTGTGGACCAGAATCACTCTTAGGCATGGCAGAGACAAATATTACAGTATTCTACGCAGAGCCTGCATTTTAGAGGAGAAGATCCTGCAACGATGGTCTTCCTTGATAGCGAATCTCCTAGCGCCAAATGTCTTCTGCTTTTCGTTTACAAGCAAAGGACTCTACCTGATTCTAGTGTTGGGATCTTCCCAGCCGAGAGACTCCTGCTTCATGCATATGTAAAGAGCGCTGCCTTTTTGCCCGCTGCCCTGGGAAGATCCTAACGCTAACTCAGACTTGTGTGGAATTTAACTAAATTAGCGACAAATAAGCGTTCGGAAAAAGGTCGGCAACTCCATACGCCCAAACGATAAAAAAAAAATACAGATTGTGATTCTGAGAGACCACAGCGTTAAGTTAGGTTCGCGACCAGTTTTGTTTGCTGAGACAAAGGGCATCAACTGACAACATTATATTTTAATAGCAGCATCATGGATTGCTGTTGGTGTGTTTTAATATGAAGTTAACTTGAAAGAATTGCTAGTTGTAGTCGAAAATAAAGCCAGTAAGGAGAGTCATGATCAGTACAAGCGTTTAAACTATTGTTTTGTCGAAGGTCGCTTTTTATCATTACTTAGTAACCCCTCTAATCTCGATTTCTTTCACGTAAACGAAAAGAACAGTTATTCCTCACTCTAGCACGATCCTGATGCCAGGATCTTCAGTCCTTACACCAAGAAAACAGGTCATTAGACTGACAGAGAATGGAAAATTCATTTAGAACACGGAGAAGAAAACAAATTGAAAACTCACTCCCACTTCAGTTTACATGCATAATACACCTGACTAACATTGTCATTAAACATCGTTGATTTTGATGGAAAATTTGTGAATACGTTAAGTTGATCTGATTAATTGATAAAAATGACACACCTTTAACTTCATATTGGTGTTAGGGGTCAGAACAGACACCATAGGCAGACGTACCCACCTTTGGTATTCCGATCTGAAACAGCAATCGTGCATGTGCTTGCAACATTATATCTCATTATATTCGCAAACGGTGTTGAATTGTCTAGGAAAACAGTAAAAACCAGTCAAGCATTCCTTCAGATAACATAGGACTGAAATTTGATTTCATTCTATGTGTCAAACTTCTAGCTATGGGCCGTCAGTCTATTGAACTGATTAACAAAAAAATGCTTGCGTATTTGAACATACTCACAGCCCACCTCGAACATATGATTTCTAGCCTATAGTTTGCTCCCCTGTCAGCTTTCAAAATTCTTGGGAAATAATAAAAAATTCAATATTCCAGCGCATTATGAAGCCAGCATTCAGATAAAACACACTCAGAATGACATTATAGATGTTACTAACCGAACCTCTGTTCAGGATAAGGCAAGTGAACATAACTCTAATATAAAAAGAAATAAACTGATTTTATCAAAAGGGGCAGTACTATCAATTCCTCACGTAGGTAACTAGATAGATGTAGACTTAACACTGAAAAATGAAAGACAAAACAATAGATAACTGCTGGATTTACCTTTGAACCAGATGATTTGAAGAAGTTTAAATGAAGTTCATCAGCGCAAGTCAAGACTAGTACTGAACCAATAGAATGGAAAATATTTGTGTGCCATGTGGTTAAAGTACAGGTATAACCAAGAAGGTAACCCGGAAGGTAACATGGCATAGACAAGTCGCAGCTGAACGGTACGTACAAGGACGAGGAGTTCGGTTAAATCTACACGTGGTATGCACGCTAAAAGAAAACAAATGTCCGCGCCGTAGGAAAAACTGATTTGAATGTTGTCACGGTGTGGTAATATTGTTAGATGAACATAATTTCAGCGGTTCTAAGTCAACATGCACGGTAACGCTTATTGTAAATCAGACCTTACAGGGACCCTCCCTCAGGCATTAGTGTACCAGTTTTCAGGTAGGCTTTTAACTTATTTACTCTCACTTCTTTCGTTCCTTTTAGACAACATTATCTTCAACTACAATTGCCATGTTACTACACCTCGCTTCGGTTGCTAATAAGCAATTAAAAAAAAAACTGATGAAACCGGCGGAATTGGGGTTGACCTGTGGAGGATATATTACATATGTGGTAGACCTAAGGTGCCTTTTCGGAGGCCTTCTTACAGCCTGGTTGCTGTAAGGGTCGGCCCTAATGCCGCTAGTTGCAATAGCCTTGGGTGACTCTTGTAGCCGATCACCACTCCCCTCTACTCCACCGCGTGTGACCCTCAGCATTTTATCAGGTTGCCCTCCGTAATTTGCTGGTGCCTTTTACACACCTGGGTGGAGAGAGGCACTGTGAGAGTGAAGTGCCTTGCCCAAGAACACAACACAATGATCCCAACCAGGACTTGAACCACCAAACCACCAACCCCCCGAGGCAACTTTATC
>Ga0126338_10001147_pt1 | contig 16610 bp, 11 predicted proteins | sample OrbCmetagenome_2_FD_92529 | JGI IMG/M metagenome (GOLD analysis project Ga0126338, IMG submission 92529) | Coral microbial communities from Petempiche,Puerto Morelos, Mexico - Orbicella C C metagenome | ecosystem: Host-associated > Invertebrates > Cnidaria > Coral | place: Petempiche,Puerto... | reverse complement strand
GTCATCACTAGTGTTACTGGTCATGAAAAAGTTGAAACACATGAAATAACTCTGAACTAACTAAAAATGAGGAGGTTAGATGAGACTGAATTTTCCTTAGCAACGGCTCGAAAAGATTGGTTAATGGGCCCTTAACAACAACATAGAAATAAAATAGCTTAACATAGCTTAAAAATAGTATAGACATAGGCTTTAAATATGTTTGGTTCTACAAGGGATAGTAATAGTAACAGTAACAGTAACATGCAGTATCAGTACCAGTACCAGTAATAGTAATAGTAATAGTAATAATAAAGTGCCAAACCAAGGTAGCCAGGGAGAAACCCATACTAATAAGGGAAAAACCAGCCAGCTCGTCTGGATTTCAGGCTTCCAACATACTGCCTGATTTCAAGTACTCATTAAACTCCCTTGATAAGACTTTGTAGATCAGGTACAATTTCCTGGTGCTTAAAAATTGCATTGGAAACCTCAAACCATTTTTCAGCGTCAATGTTTTTAATTTTCGTTTGTGAATCTTGAGGACTCCTAAGTCACATTTCCTGATGGATTTAAATTTAACATATTGACACAATAGTTGCACAAATAATTTAGCGGGAGAAACTTCCCTCTACAGCTTCTTGTCAGCTGGTACGATTTTCTCTGTGATGGACTTGCTTTCTTCAGCGTTTTGATGATACAGTTGCTGCTTTTAATCAGTGTGCTTATCAAAGATGCTAGGTACGTTGTGAATTACTTAGGGTCTTTTCAGACATTTATACATTACATAACATGTAAAATATTTGATGGATTAGAAAGCCACATAATAGATAATATTCGTACAATGCCACGTTTATTATTCATAAGTGGCATGGCTTCCAGGTTAATAAGCTAAAAACACCACATTTATATACGATTAATAAGCTGAAAAGGCACAAATAGTATGCATAATAACCGTATCACAGCCCATCATACATGAACGAATGTTCATCTCGATTCCAGATTTATTTTGACTTTCCAGAATTATTCTGACTGCTGTTTATTTTGACGTGAAGAAATTACCCCCACTCTTAACTTCCAAACTATCACTGTGTCTTACAGGTTTTAATGAAGTTTCATTTGTGGTACTATAAATGAAAATTTTCTGTAGAGATATTGCGTTACGTTATACTGCACGTGCCCTAGCCCGTGTTAGTTTGATCACCAGTTTGATTTCAGCCAATCAGATGCTTTGTATGATTATTTGATTTCGTAACAATTTAAGCACAAGGACCGTCTGTATTTTGGGAGCCTGCATTGTGTGCAACACTGGGCGAATAAATCACTTAAAGCTGTTTCTTTGTTGTATGTTATTACACATCAATTTTGCTACATTTTCCTACACTTAATCAATCGTTCTGAAGTGTTTCTGTGCAAGAGAGTTGTAAAAGTAAATGACATTAAATTAAGCCTGACACTACAAAGAACTATATATTTACAAAAGAAAAACAAACCTGTTTTTGAAACCAGTCCTGATACCTTTTCTGTTGACCAAATCGCACCTACATGTACACAAACAACAACAACAAATATTAGACAATTCACTTAATGTCCTTAATATAACAATATTTCAAGGTTTTTCTTTCAAACTCTGTTTATTTCCAATTCTATATTAACTGCATGGCAGTCCTATGTATATGCAGGAACCTTGTTTCATTTTAAGGCCATTCTTAGAGAGTCTTTTTAATCATACTATATAGCATACTATAATCAGCATATACTCGAGCCCTAACCACTAAACCTATTTGCTGTTGTACAAAAATTCAAGCACAAGGTACAGTGTAGGTACATGTAGTTACATGTCAAAAAGTAATTTTGCCCTGGTACACAGAAAGAAAGAAAGATTCAAGAGTTGAACGTACAAAACTCAATGTCCAGAATCTTGGAACTTATCAGCAACTAGAAAACTGCTCAAAATGTCTTTCAAACTGAAAATCTACCAGACATGATCAAAACCCAAATTCAAAAACATAACATTTCTGACCTTGATACAAACAGGAAAATATAATAAAGGACTGCATGCATTTTTGCATGGCCAAGACAATGCTGAAATTATGAATATAATTATATAAGAACCTCTCTCATACAGGAAGTGCACTAGAACACCGAGATGACGATAATAAGTGAATTTTTGAAAGGGCAGCAAATTGTAATGTAGTGCACTATAATAAAACTAGCCTATATTTTTAGGTTTCTATCAGTGTAAATAAATGTCTTTGGATTACATGTATGTATATAACAGGCCTAGTTACCATAGCAAAAATACAACCTGTTAGAAACACCTTTAATGTTTGCTTTGAGTGCTTATAACTCAGTAATGAGCTCTGTGAGCTCCATTTTTATCTTGGAAAATCCTAGTTGTAGATATTATGGATAGGAGATTCACTCAATCCCTCCTTCACTCCTTCCTTCACTTCCTTTTAGACTTCTTGTGATCAAATCTGCTGACCAGTGTACAAGGCTTTTGCAGTTGTTGCGAAGTTCAAATTATATTCGACCTGAAGGTGAAACGATATCCTCATGCAGTGATTAGTTTTAATTTTTATTAGCAATGTTTATCATTTGTTCTTTGCATTTCTGATGCAAGAACTCAATATCTTACGGCAGAAAAATCTACATAGAATAGATTTTCGTACGAACATCTCTAGTATAGGAGTAAATTACATGTGACTTCTCATGTGAAAACGTACACTACGGCTATCCATTCGAACGCTTAAAAACCGTTCACTTGCCGTTTGCGATCCGTTTGTCATCCGTTCATGATCGATGGAATGCCGTTCAAACGGATTGGATCATCCGTTCAGAAAAAATGCTAGCTGTTCGAACAGCTGCTGCTATCCGTTCAAAAAAAATCTTCATCTGTTCAAACGGCTGAGGTTATCTGTTTGAAAAAAATCTTCATCCGTTCAAACGGCTGAGGCTATCCATTCAAAAAAAATTGTCATCCATTCGAGCAGCTGAGGTTATCCATTCAAAAAAACATCGTCATCCGTTCGCACGGCTGAGGTCCTCCGTTCGAATAAAATCTTCATCCGTTTGAAAAAAATGGTCATCCATTCGAAAAAATAGTTATCCATTCGAACGGCTGATGTTGTCTGTTTGAAAGGAACTGCAGTGGTTTGAACAGCTAGTGTCACCTGTTCGGGAAAATAGTATTCAGCTGTTTGAACGGCTGCTGCTATTCGTTCACACAAAACTAATCAGACATTTGATTGGCCAAAGGTATCTGATGGGATTCAGGCTCTTGAACGGCTGGGACTATCTGTTCACAAGGAACTTTATCCAGCCGCTTGAATGGCTGTGTCCATTTAAACAAACATTCAACCTTTCCGATTCAAACGACCACGTTTGTCCGTTCTGAAAGAAAAACTGTAGTTAAAATCACGGTTCAAGAGATAAATACTTTGAACAGATGTCATAACGGCTCATGTTATGCTTTGTTACGATTGTTTCCAGCGGATTGTCAAGGAAACTTTAAACGATAGCAATTAAACCCACACAACGCAAAAACCCGCTTACAATTTTCACCTTAACAGTGAAAAAAGTTATTTTGAAAAAGAGACTCCTTAAAGTGTCACACTTAAATTATTTGACATGACTTAAACGCTTTCTTCTACAAATTTCGGTGCTGCACTTTGAAAATAACACTAAAACTGCGTCGCATTTTCAGTACAGAGGAAAATAGCCTATTCCAGGCGTTCAGTTGGTTCGGGCACAGCGGGAATAGCAGCAAGCGAAAAACTAGGGGAGAAGTGTGGCGAGAGAATGGGCCTCTCCCCTATTAACTAACTGAACTAAACAAACCTAAAACTCAGACTCTAAAGGGCCATAATGGAAAAGACGTTCTTTCTTTCTCTTTGGAAAACTCAAATCTGGAATATTACAATGAATCATATTGATTGACGATGTATTACCAAAAGACAGACAGGACATAATATTAAAATAAACTTGGTGCTCTACTCTGAGGAGAGATGTTGAAACAAGACAATGTTAATGTTTACTAGTGAGTTCTGTCGAAGTGCGCTTCATCTCTATCAACAAAACTTGCGTTACAGGTCACGCACAACGGGTCAATGATTGGTATGCAAATTTCCGCACATTATTGCGAAGAGACAGATTCGGGTCTGTGATGGAAAACAATTATTGCCGGTTCTATCCTGTTAAAAGCTTTTGGTGTCCATTTCTAAGTTTTGTCAAGTTTTGAAAGCAGAAATGAAGAAGTGTGTAATAAGAATTACAGCTATAGACCTATGAAAGGGGAGCAAAAACACGTCCTTCATCAAAACACCAAGATCTCCTGCACCATTCGTTCAATACAAACCCTTTTCTTTGGCCATTCGAACACCTGGAATAATATGTTTCAAATATTTCTTTAGCCGTTCAAACGGCTGGCATCATCCATTCGAAATTTTTCATCAGCCGTTCGAATGGCTGGCATCATCCCTTCAAAATGTTTTGTTAGCCGTTTGAACGGCTGGCGTCATCCATTCGAAATTTTTCGTTAGCCGTTTGCACGGCTGGCATCACCTGTTCAAAATTTTTCGCTCACCATTCGAACGGCTGGTGTCATCCGTTTGAAATTTTTCCAGTGCCATTCAAATGCTAATAGCATCCGTTCGAAATTTTTCCGTGGCCGTTCAAACAGTTCCTAAAACCATTTGAAATGGCTGGAACATCTGTTTCCCATCCGTTTGTTAGCAGTTCGCCAGCCATTCGCTTTGACCGTTTAACGGATATCTGTTAGTGACGTTTTTGTGTGAGAGGTCACATATTTAAGCAATAGAGTACTTTTTCAGTGTTAAGATAGCCTCATCCAAACACAAGGGGGTTTGGGAGAATTTAAGGCAGTTAAGCAAAGCCGAGTTGCAATCAAGGGTTTGTATAACTTTCAAGAATTCTCCGAACCCCCCTGGTGTTTAGATGAGGCTATGTAAACATGGAAAAATTCCTCTATTGCTTTTATAAAATATTTCTCAAAAATATGTGTGAATCTAAAGCATCGATACCACGTTTACATACTCTCATCTAAACATGCCTATCAACCAATGAGAGCGCACATAGAAGCTCAGTTATTTATAAAAGCTAGTAGCACATTTCCTGAAGATGTGCGCTTTATATGTGCTTGATGGTACTTGACTGCCCAAAAAGAAGATAATGATTGAAAATTAACTCACAAAATTGATGAGCTGTATAAATTTTTGAATTATTCACGCCAAGACAACAATTTTTAGACGAGAAACAGCAGAATTGAGAAGAATTCAAACCATGCTTTTCACTGTTATTTATATGGTACAGTAAATAAATATGGACTTCATTTCTTTTTCTCCTTCCTTTTACAAGGCAACATCAGTGATTGTAGAACTCCCAGCCCTGGGTAATATCTTTTCTTCTTTTCATGTTCATACCATTTTGCAATATCCACATTGGACTTACTCTTACCAGGCATCCCAGCCGACCTTGTAAGACTATATGATGATTGGCAAGGGTGGGGGTTTCCTCCATTAGTATCCAGTGCCCCTGGATAGCTATAGGGATGGGGGCTCTTGGAGGCATGACAGAGGAAGTGATAAGCAGGGCTTCAAGTGGCTTCCTGGAAAAATAAAGGGTTAAATATAGGGTCTTTTTTTAAAAATTATAGGGTTAATATAGGAATTCGAAAATAATTATAGGGACAATATAGGGATATTTTGAAGCACTTACAAGAGAAACTTGACAAAAGTACAAATATTTACTCTGCTTTTTAAAGAGATTTTTGCCAAGAAAGTTTCTAACATCAATTTCATCCTGTTATTCATGCAGGTTTTTGTGAACTTCGAATTTCAACATGCTACTCATCAGTGCATTTAAGTAATGATCCAGATAAGAACTGCAGCATTTTCTATTGTTCTGCGGCAATACATTTTTCCCACATTGAAATGGTTGTGTTTTCATACAGAGAATGTATCAACCGATGGAAAGCAGGTTTATGAAATAAAATGTATTTAAACTCTATTTTGAAAAGTAGTTTCCTTTGTGTTAAAACATTTCAACCAATCACAACAGTCATAAACAAAGACAATAAAAGCTTCCAATTTTCCAATGTTCCCCACATGGGATCACTGTGGTATTTAGACTCAGAAGAGATTTTGTTGAAAGGAACTTCAAGATAATTGATCAATTACAGATAAATACATTATACAGCTACCTGAAGTTTTGGTAAATTTTGCTGATTGAGCCAATCAGAAGTATGATACAACAATAGCAAAGTTGCGCAAAAGTTAGCACCTTTTTGCATTCCTTGCCGCGTGGTGCTATCCTTCTTATATGGACCGTTACTTAACATCCTGTTTTTCCTTCAGCCCTCTAACAGTCTCTTTTTGTTCTTGTCTAGTTCCGTTTAGTTATTTGAACACTGTTTGTGTTGGTCCATTGGATTTTCCATCTTCATTTTTGCAACTTCAAGAAGCCCTTGAGCCACAGCTACTTCACTGAAGTTCTTGTTCTTAATTGCTTGGAATGCATGAATCTTTTGTTTGCTTCTTCTTATCAGATGGTGTTTTGGCTGTTTGTAGTTCACTTTCCTTCAGCTTTTCTGACTTCATCCATTCAGTTCTTTTCCTGTCTCAACCATGTTTAGTCTCATTTGTTCCAGCTTCTGTGCTTCCTGTTGTCTTTCCTTCTCTGCATCTCTTAGCCTTTGTTTCTCTCCATCCTGAATGGCCTTTTTCCTTAACAGTTCTTTTTTTCCAAACGCTTTGCACACCCCTCTTGTTGCTTGAAGAGGTCTTTTGTAATGTGAACATTGTGTAGCTCTCCATACAATTTCATATGGATTGAATGATCTTTGTATGCAGACCATTTATTTCCACATCACTTAGTGAGGTCCTGCTGTCTTCTTATTAGCAGAAAGACTCTGTTCTACAACTTTATTACCATGAGTTAGGGAAAGAAGCTTCTGAAGCGCAGAATACTTGAACTTTCTCTTGAAAGACATTTGACCACCAGTAATTATGATCTACTCTTTGTTTTTTTAATATGTTTTATTTATAACCTATGACATAGCAATACATTACAATACATAACTTACTTACAAGTCATTATAGGAGTACCAAAAACAAAAGTGAGAACTTACGAAGAAAAAAAAGAGATAAAAGTACAAGAAATAAGTACGAGAAAGAAAATAAAACGGAGAACAGGTTCCTTTTTCTAAACTAATAGAGTTTATATCTACAATGGCCAGTAATGTGGCTCCTTTTTTTGGAGGGTTTTGTTGTTATATCCATTTTTGATATTCTATTTATTGTTAAGCGTTACAACTTTATCTGTTTCTTAGATTTGTGCTTCTCTATTTGAAGTTTGCTTCCAAGGATGGCCATGAAAGCTTGTTCTCTACGATCTGTGTCAACAGCTCCGGCCTTGTACACAATCCATGTGTAATAAGTTCCACTTTTTCTTCTGATATTGGCATCATTACGGCTAGTCTCGAAATAGTTTGCATCCCAAGCTCACTATCTCTGCGAAATGGTTGCAGGAAAGAAACATGTCTAAAAAGTTTATTGTCTATTGGTAAATGGTCAATCAGATACTTTGTAGTGTCCACATAAGACTGTTTCATACCTGTGAGAGCTACCCAAACCAAAGGTTTTGGTTGGTCAGGGCACAAGTATTTTCACCATTTTCTATATATCAATTTGATGGTACATGTAGGTTGTCTGACTTCAGCAGGTTCTTCCCCTCAAAGTCGTTAAGAACTTGGCTCTTCAAGAAGTGACCCATTAGCAATTTCAGCAGCTCATACATTTTATAGAGCAGTAGATGAATAAGTGACCCTTTGCTCTGGAAGACTCTATAAACAGTAGAAAAGCCAAATGAGCTGGGAAGTACTTGTCTTGCAACTTTTAACAAATACATTTATACATTCATGTATGAATGGCAGAAATCCAGGGAGTCCTTCATCTAAGAGTACTTTGTTGATGGCACTCCAAATTGTTTCGTTAACATTTGGTCCATCTGACGGCAGACTTATCTCTCCCAGCATCAAGCCTGAGAGAGGGAACTGGAAGCCCATTTCTTCCAGCATGTCCACAGTTTTCTTTGCAACATCATGACCTTTGGCATGCCTTAAGAACAGCGTCTTCAAGAATCTAGAAATTGACTACCTGCCGTTACATCCACTAAAATATAAGTTAATGAGTCCGGTACTATTTTTTTCCTCTTTATTCTAAAATTGTTGGGATTATAGGGAGTTTTTGAATTAAATAGGAAAGTATAGGGAAAGTTAAAAAATGTAGGAAATATAGGGACACTTGAAGCCCTGGATAAGGCACTTCAAACAAAACAAGGAGAGTCCTGTGTTCATTGTAAATCAGGAGAACACAAATCAGTTGATGTGACAAGATCAAAGTGATAGCTGATTGGAGGAAGTATATGAGTGACAACAAGTTAAGTTTGAACCAGCTGATGGTAGAAACCAGGGAAGGTCAGGTGTTGTATCCAGTAGTTGTGGTAGAAGTGGAGGGAATTACATGTAGAGCACTATTAGACACTAGAGCAAGCAGCTCATGTGCATCACCTACACTGGTTGAGCGACTGAACAGGAAACCTGACCACAAGGAGTACAAGAAAATTGAAATGATGATGACATCAACAGGCTAAGCCAGAAGATAGAAATGTCCAAGGCGAAAATCTCTAGCATCAAAGGGGATTTCAGCCTGCCTACTACCCTGAGTAAAGTCGACAAGGGTGTCCTGTTGTCTGTGTCCAACCCACAATATGCAGAAATCATCTCACAGCACCAGTATCACAAAGATGTAATGATGGATGATGTGGATACAAAACAAGAGCTGCCAATTTGTGTGATCCTAGGTGCAAGTGAATATGCAAAGCTGAAGACAAGCCCAGTGCTGAGAGTTGGAAATCCAGGTGAACCAGTTGCAGAGCTCACATTCTTTGGTTGGACCATCATGTCCCAAGGTGCAGAGATCAACTTGAGCAGCATGTAGCTCACCAGAAGTTCTTCAACAGATTATGAGAAACTGTGCAGCCTGGATTAGGTTTAGAAGATAAACCAGCAGGTGATCAACACAGCAAATTCCAAGAGTAACTCATACGTCATTAGAGTTTGGAGAAGCAGGGTTTAAACTGCATACATGTAAATGGCACTCAAATTTCCAGAAACTGGAGGCTGAAGCTGTACCATGAGATGAAGGGCAAACGTATACCAAGGAACACTTGGGTATAAAACCAAATGAAGCGAAGTTACTGGGAATTCCTTGGAACAAAGAGGAAGAAACCTTAGCCGTGAGCTTTACTGGGGATTCTGCAGAAACCACAAAGAAAGAAGAGTTGAGCGTTTAGCATCAGTCTTTGACCTAGCCTGCATAGCAGGCGTTCCTGTGCTTTTCCGCATCCTGGTCGTGTGTAAATTGGAGCGAGAGAAAAAAATTGTCAAAGCAGGGGGTGTTGGGGCGAGCGAGGAAAATCTTGCCCTCAAACCCCTCGATTTTGAAAAACCCGTTCATTCACGAACAGGGCACCTGATTGGTGTGGTGTGGTCATCTTGATTGACAACTGTGTCAAATTTGCTTGAATGATTCCAGGAATAACTCAAAATAAATGTGACTTGCACAATGCTGTGGAGGAAGGTTTGTGAAATTGTGCTAACCTCAGTGAAGATTTATTAGACTTGAGGTAAATGGTATTCAATTTTACTCAGGTGACACCATCTTTTAGTGGGTAAAGATTTGGTGGTTATATTACCTGCTGGATTCGGCAAAAGCTGTTCATGAAGACAGCCAATTTCACTTTACATTTTTTGGGATTGTTTGTTTTGGGTTTGCCTATGGGGACTGTCAGTGGAGTTCAGTTGGTTTTACGACAAACATGCGGTCGGCATGTGCATGGAATTTATAGTAGCAGGCAGGTCATGGAACATTAAACATTTCTTCTTGTAGAGGTTCCCAAATCTGGACCCAGCTTCTTTTGAAGGTTAATCTAAGAAAACGACTCTTCTAGCCCAGATTACTTGATCCACTCTCAAATGACCTTAACCCTGATTCGAACTTTCTTACTCACCTACTGACTAGCAGATATTCAGGTAGGTATCGGGTAACATTCTTTAAGTTTGCAAATTTCACTGGAATTTGTTAACGGTCATTGACTTCAATTCTCAGCAAATAAAGTTATTGTCCTGGCATGACAAAATGTGCCCTTTAGCTCCTTCTTTGACCCTGTAAGATTTCATATTTGGAAATAGTTTCTTGCAATAAAGGTTTCAGAGAGATATCACTAGAAGATTTTCAAAATAATGAAGCGCTTGCTTTTCTTGCAGTAATCAGTTTTGTTACACTTGGGTCAAAGGTCATGTTTTCAGGAAGAAGTGCTGTGATTAGTTCGCTATCTCAGTGCTCGCGATTTTATTTAATATCCAATAATTTTATTTCACTAATTTTAAGAACAAACAACACTCTTTCAGACCAAACTAGTTGTTTTGGGAAAAGCCATGTACCAGAATGCCTTTTTAGCATTTGAAAATAGGCTAAATGTAGACCTCTTGTTAAGCTGTCTTGGGTCGTTAATTAAGAAAATTCATCAAATGTTTTCATTCTAATCAAATCACGAACTATTAAGCTCTAAATATACAAGAAAGAAAGTAAAAATACGACGTGCAGTCAGTTTGTAATGAAGATTTTCACTTTTCAGTTTAAAAGCCTCTGAATATGCCACTCATTTTCAATTGATTTTGGTCAATTTGGGGCATCGAAAAGAAAAATTGCATAAAAATTTTTTTGATTGATCAAACTTAAAATAATATTTTTGTAACTAGTACCCATAGGGCTTCATTCTGGGCGAGTTTGAGGAAATTTGATTTTTTGCCATTTGCAAGTCTAGTTGATATTTAGGTGAAGCTGCTCTTAAGCATTTGTGAAATTAAAGGCTGAAAAAATTCAGGCCTGAACAGGATTCAAACCCATGGCCTCTGCAATACCAGTACAGCTCTCTAGCAACTGAGCTATCAAGCCAACTGGGAGCTGGCCACTTTGTGAGTTCATAATATACCCGTAGAAGATGAAGAATACAAGAGAATATATGAAAGTTCATTGAACTGCCGAGAATGCTTGGACAGGATTTGAACCCATGACCTGAAAAAAATTCAGGTCGTTAGTTCAAATTCCATTCAGGCCTGATGTTTTTTCAGGCTTTAATTTCACAACTGCTTAAGTTGTGTGCATAACTGCAATGATCAATCATATCATTCTTCTACATACTCTATTAATTCATTTAAAGAGGAGGGATTCTCTCGAAAAACAAGCGTGAAGTTTCACCTCGTAAAGATTCATGAACATGACGTGCCTGAACCTCTTAGATAAATTTAAAAGTGGCCTCATGCTTATCTTGAATTGTGTCCACCATTTTGTGACGTGTCATGCAAATAAATCACGTGAACAGAGCCTGTGTTTTGATTGGTTGACAGTCAACAAAACATGTTTGCCAATCGTTCACACGTCAGATACGAGTTTACCAACAAGAAAACGTTGGCGAGAATAGAGGCAAGGTCTATTTGTCCCCAACAATTTGCCAACGCGTTTGCCGACTGTTTTTGTGCTGTTCACACATGTCAACTTGAGTTTGCCAACACAAGTTCGCCAACTTAAGTTTGCTGTGTGAAGGCTACTTAAACCATGGTTGATCACAGGGTAAATAGAACATTAACCTTGATTAACTTTCTATTGTCTTGGGCGGCGCTAACAATTTTACACGAAATGAACGCATCACAACGCTTTTGGCACTGCCTGTAAATCAGCTGAAAAAAGCTACACAGTCAATAATACATTTAGTCCAGCTACGAGTGCATCATGGCAGAGGTAAAGTTACTTGTCAAGTTATGTATTAATGAAAACAGCTTTGGATTGGTGACAGCTGAAGCATATTGAAGTTTAACCAAGACAGTGTTGGTCTGTATTTTGTTAAAAACAATGGCACATGCTTGTCATAAATTAGTACAGATTAACAAAGTTTGGATGTTAAATTTAGGTCTGAGAAAGGTCAAACAAGAAACCACAGCACCTCAAATAACTTTATTTTACCAAACACTGTAGCGTGAAAAACACAAATGTCACACACCAAAGGGTTTGAGATCACTGCAACACCGCAAGTTGGGATTTTATTCACCCCATCATCGCTTAAAAAACAAAAGAACAAGCTTAAATTTTGACCTGTGGTCAGCTTTAATGCTCCCATTCAATTAACGTTCGTGAAAATCTTCTCGCTTGCCCAAAGCACAGGGGACCTGAACACTGTATCAGCAATACCATAATCATTTACAAAATAAATGCACTGTTATTTACCTGAGTGTGTTCCTGGGTCTGTTTGAGCCATTTAAAAGCAATTTAACCAGAAGCAAAGGCAGTTTACATTTCAAATATCATCTTGTCTGCCGCTTTGTAAATGCGACAATCCGATTTCATCTCAAGTTTTCACTATCTTAATTAAATATTAACTCTCATCAGGCGAGTTTTCACTATCTTCATTAACTATTAACTCTCTTCAGGGGAGAGATTCTCAGGTTTCATAAAATCCTCAAACCTTCAACACGGACCGATGACTATATGAGATTATGCAATAATATCACATAGTCTCACAAAAATTCTATCCATAAGGTTCAGAGCCACCTTAAATTTTCAAAATTTAAGGTAGCTCTGAACCCTATGTACAGAATTTTTTTAAACTTTGCCAAAAGTTGCATCTTATCATGCTTATCAAAATTTGACAATAAAAAAATTTCACTGAGCTGTGTTTGAATTATAGACCCCTAAAGCTGTAATTAAAGATGTTTTTAGCAGGTCATACTGTTGCTATGGTAACCTATTAAGTCACGAAAATGATAACAACATGTCCACCAATGATTGGGCAGTTTTTTGATACTATGATTGTAGCATCAAGTAATAAAGAGTGGTTATAATGACCAATCAAAATCTGAGCGACCATAACATGCCTATGAAGTAAAAAATAACTGCTGTGTATTTGAAAGGCTTTTTAAAGCAAAGAAGAATGGCGTTTTCCTTTTTGGAATATCTTTTTTCCATTTTAGAGATATTCACCTTTTCGTATTATGCAAATGAGGAAAGTGATGACATCATAAGTGGTTCCACTAAAATAGTACAACACTCAATTGAGAATATCTCTAGAATATTAAAGCAGTGTTCTTTAAACTTCGCACCAGAAATGTACATCACAAAAGAAACAAAATGACACCCATCATGTTGTTGCCATGACAACAGTTATGCCGCTGTTCCTGTTTTAATTAAGACTAAGATTCCCAGATTTTATCTTAAACAAGGATCATCCACTCCCAACAATCTAATGGGGAGAGTTAAGACTATATGGGAACCATGTGTGGTCCGAGCAAGACCCTCTCTCCCACTGTAAAAGGTTGCAAATGGTGATATTTGGTTTTTCTCGGAAAGAGACAGGAGCCAAGAGTGTTGCCATGGCAACAACATAGGTGTCATGTTGTTTCTTTTGTGATGTACATTTCTGGTGCCATGTTTGAAGAACACTGTTCCAATATTTCTGGAGATATTCTTGATTCAGTATTTTATTGTTTAAGGTTACTGTAGACCTTCAGGAGTGCCTTCCAGAAAATGCTTTCTTTACGTGCTGCTTTAAAGAAAACCACAGTAAACTGTACATCCTTGTAAAGCTAATAAATTGTATATTCTGAAAATAACAATACAGTTTGCTAATTTTGTTTTGATAGGCATGCACAAGCCTTTAAACGCAAAAATGACCGTACTTGCTTAACTGAATTACCAACCTTTGTGTTACCACAGACATACAAACTGACTGGACATTATCAATCAGGAGTTGATGGGCCAACAAACTGTGCAAGGCTTTTTCAATATTTCTGTTGGTTGTTTAGGAAATCCCTTTTAAAGTTGGACAATAGAAAATTTTCTGACTGCTGTTACTCAATGGGACGTCCCAGGAAAAATATTTCGATTTTCGCAAAAGCCTCACATACTTTGGTACGCTAATATCTGATGAAGATTTTGGCCAAGTTTTGTTAAAATCTGATAAATCTACATACCTTACTAATTCATTTGAATAGAGGTAATACACGCAAAAATAAACCTTGAGTTTTCAGCCTCGAAAGAAATTCAGTTTTCCACCTCACTGAAGCGGTTGTCAACGTGGCCATGCTACCAACCAATGAAATGCAGCTTTGAACTCCCTAGCGGGCTACAGTAATGCTTCCCGGGAATGAATGTGCAATGTTTACCTTTACAGAATATCTTTATATCTTACATCAGGAGTAACGAAGTCTGCCATGAAACATTCAGCAGCTCATAAAGCGAATCAGCATATAAATGGTAAAGAAGGAAAAGGGAAAAAGAGGAATGATAGTGGAATAGCCTTGAACAGGCCTACCGAGTCGAGTGAGGACATTTACACAATTTAAAAAAATCTAAACGGGTATATCATCGGCCTGTTTGTTTTACTAGAATATGGAAAAACACCCTTCGAATCAGAGGAATGGAGCATTTGGAGAAGCTGCTTTGTCAGATATTAGCGATTAAATTCGTCGGTAGTATTCTGCGGCAATCAACTTCTGTGCCAGACTGAAGCTAGGGCGGGGCATCGACGAAACATTCGCTTGCAGATCCTTGCAATTAATTTTGCGCTTCCATTCAAATGTGGCAATGCGAAGACCGTGCAAAATCGCCTAGATTATCACTTAAGAGATGTTTACAATCAACAAAAGCGAAGATTTCTGTGTGAGAAATTGATAAACAAAAGAAGTGAGATACGACTCCACAGATGAGACCAGTTGCTGCGAAAATTGTTACTGCTCAACTCAAGGGTTGGCACATTTTAATTGGCTTATCACAGTTTGCAGTTCATTGACTCGTTTAAGAAATTTACATTATTGTGGATAACTCATTTGTGTTTTAAGTTTTTAAAATAACTTTTTTTGCAAAATTCAGGTAAAGTAAAAGTCTTGAATTTGGTGTAAAAAAATAATTTTGGACAAAATAGGCCCTTAAATAGTCCATGAGCCAGGCAGCCAAATTTAGGCTGTCAGTTTCATTCAGGGTGAATAAGTTTCATGGTGTTTTTTGAAAGGCCCTCCTATTGTCGACTTGGAAAATCCATGATAGCACTGGATCAATGGTAGCTCCTCCGTGCTGACTGCATTTATTTGCACCCCCCTCCCAAGGCATAACACATTTGGCCCATAGTTAATGTTCAATTATATGCAGCTACAAATGCTTATAGAATGCAATAAAATGAAGTGTGGAGACATAATTATACTTTTAAGAGTCTACATAATGTGTTTGAGAAAATTTTTCATGATACTCGAGCCTGCAAATTTTGGTCAGCGGTGCATTAATTTATGCCATGTCTGAGAACTCTGTTGCTTGATGTATCCACCATTTTGAAAAGGCCAACTTCGTCAAGGTAAGTGCTTAAACTACTAGATATCTATCAGTCACTTAATTATTCCACAAAATATGAATTTTGTAAACATTTTAGTATTGTGTACTCTTAATTTTGAATGAATCAGTTTTAAAAACTTTTTTTGATTGCAAAATAGCATGACAAAGACGACAGAGCTGAGGCACAACATGAGATGTTAAGTAAAACATAATCTAGAGTACAAACAAACGAGGAAAAACAGTCCATTTCTGTCGTGGTAATCAATAGCTGGAAATATGTTTAACCTTCTTCATAAAAACTCTAGTATTTTTTAAAACTTGCTCTCCTTTATGCAAAAAACTCCGCTTCTCATTTTTTTCTGATAATCCACCTTTTATCTATTTGGAACTTAAATTGTACTTTATATTATAACAAAACAAACCAGCTCGCATTAAATCCTTTTAAACTCTTTGAGAAATTAGCCTTACAGTGCGATCTAAAGTTTGAAAATACTCGATCTGTTACTGAGTGCTAATTTACTAGTGCATCTATAACTTATATGAAATCGTTGATATCATTTACGCTATTGTTTCAGAGTAAATAATAGATTTCACTTCCCGTCTCCATTAAACCACACGTCTTCACATACCTTGTCTGGGACAACATAGACAGAATTGAGGAGACCTTGTCAGGGAAAGGAAAATCCCACCGTGTCAACGGAATCACTGTACAGCCTAGAGTCCTTGGTCCTGACCCACCGCCAAAAGATCTACCACGCATTGACAAAAGCAAACAGAGGACTTTCAGCACGAATATCAATCCCAACTTCACGTATATGTCGCTGGCCCTCGTGTGGGACCACATCCTCTCAAAACCAAGGATGACTATGCTGGTTAAACCAAGAAAGCTGCAAGAAATGCAGAGCAGAAAAACATGCTGTGGATCCTTGCTAGGTAAGTCAATTCAGAAGTCCAAAAGGTGCCTAGTTGGACCGGATTTAACATCCAAACAAGGGATCGAGTTCAAGTAACACCACATGTTGAAGAGTATCTCCCGACAATAGATAGCATTAACAACAGTGCTTGAGATCCTTAACCAGTCAGAGGAAATCAGGAAGAAACTTGATCTATCATCAATTGTGACCTGATTTGGGAAAACGTACCCTAACGGATATCCGTTTAACGGTTTGAAAG
>Ga0126338_10001146_pt1 | contig 16613 bp, 6 predicted proteins | sample OrbCmetagenome_2_FD_92529 | JGI IMG/M metagenome (GOLD analysis project Ga0126338, IMG submission 92529) | Coral microbial communities from Petempiche,Puerto Morelos, Mexico - Orbicella C C metagenome | ecosystem: Host-associated > Invertebrates > Cnidaria > Coral | place: Petempiche,Puerto... | reverse complement strand
TCAATCAATCAACACTTTATTGAAACACATTGCGCCTAAGAGCTGAGTAAACTTGATCAAAATACGAACGTGTATGTAACTAACCAAAATAATAAATAAATTACATTGTCACGAAAACAATATAGTTAAATATCTGCAGTGTAAAATATGCCTAATCAACTATTTATATGTACACAGTAGATATCTGAATAAAATAACGATAAATGTAAATGTAAGTCTTATTTATAGTGGTCATGCACTTAGCTATACAAGCACTAAGCTTAGCTAATTTACAGGCATGCCATTGAAACAAGGGAAACAAATATTTCAAATAAACGTAACATAGTTAAAAATCCCAACTGACAGGAAGCAGACCAGCTGGCTATTTACAAAGCGTGACCGAGGATTTGAACTCGGGACTACTGAGAAACAAATCCCGCTAGTGGCAGGGTGGAGGCCCTGAACCCGGGACCTCCGGATTACAACACCAGTGCCCTTAATTTCTCGGCCACGCTGCCTCCGATAGGCCTGTAAATATACAGTCAAAGGTATACAGTTCTCAATTTACTACCAAAATTAGCAACATCGCTGGCCAGTTTCACTATTGTAGGTAATCTATTCCAGAGCCGTGCACAAATGTAGGTAAACGAGTTCTGCATAAACTTTGAGTTAAATTTGGGTAAGCATCAATTGACGCCAGTGCCACTCGGATTTTACTGTGTTTCCCTAACACTGAGCGAGATCTTTCCAGTACAGTGGCGTACATGCTGAGAACTCATTCCCTGTACATGCCAGGAGCTATAGTCTAGACAATTTTAAAACCATTTTTAGTTTGAACATTCCTTATTAGTTTCTTACATATTTTTTGTTTTTTTAAATTCATATATTTTTAATTTTTCAGCCTTATTTTAAATTTTTTACCCATTCATTCGTAAATCAGTATATTTGAAATATTTTAGCCTTTTAACTATTTTTAATCAATTTGTTAATAGTAGTTAACGAGGGCCACCCTAATTAAATTGATGTCAGCTTTTTGATGTTACCCTCTTTAAATATTGCAATTATTCTTCTTATTTTGTGTACAGGCGGCAATCGTGCGAATCATGAAAATGCGCAAGATGTTAAAACATCAACCTCTGCTGGCGGAGGTGTTGTCACAACTGTCGAGCAGATTCAAACCTAGAGTTCCAGTCATCAAGGTATTCTTTACTCTATTTCATTTTTCAGTCATGTATGTCGTGGTTTTATTTGTGCCAGAATTTCTAGGATACAGTTATAATTAAGTTAGCCGCGGTCCTTCAGATTTTTTTCTTTCGGGGAGGGCGGCTGTGATTCAGACGGTTAGATATGATTCAAAATTGTTTTGCTTCCCATGAACAACTCTGAGACTTGCTGACTTGTAAATTAGAGCCCTTTTAGTAGCCATTGTGTAAATGTCAGCCTTCCAGTTTGTCTTTCAAAAGTTGACTTGTTTAACGCGTTTAGCTGGTGTCAGTGAGATTACATGTACTTATAACATGTGTGGTGAATCACAACAATGGCCTGTGTAGCTCATGCTGGAGTAGAAAATGACGGCTGGCCGAAAATAACTTTATTTTTTTTAACTTCCTATTGAACCCGAAAGTAACGTCCCACCCGAAAGTAGCGGCCCTTTGAAGATTAACTCTCGACTACAACAAAAAGCCGTATTGCATTTCATGTAACGTTTCAAGCAGTACTTAGATCGATGTACAATGCGACCATTACTTTTTCCTTACAGTACCAACATTTGTAGCCTTTTTTGTTTATACAGTGTTTGCTTTTTTGTGTGGGTAGTTAGTAACATACATAAACGGAACTGTCAACTTCATGTGACGCGTCTGCTGTGTCTGAAACGACTGTGAATTACCGTTCAAACGTTTTTTAGCCATCCGAAAGTAGCGGCTCCTTTTGCTTCTAAATCCGAAAGTAACAGGGGGCGGGGGGCGTTACTTTCGGAATTCTACAGTAATAACGGAGTTCACACCGCTGGTGTCCTCCGCTCCAACTCGCGTCCTCTTGTTACTCGAGCACCAGCTACGCAGGCTTTCACGAGTTTTTTGGTAGTTTTAAAAATGTCCTCATATTCGGAGACCCATGGGTGGTAAGTGGGCGTATACCACTTGCCAGAAAAACACTCGTGAGTTATAGGCTTTTAAAATCAGGTGACAAACAGTAACCTACATTTTTATCGTGGTTAAGAAGGGTGCGATAGTCTTCAAAGAGGACTCAAAGCACGAGAGACATGTGTACCACAGCTAAGTGCCCCATGCACAAAGTCCTCTGTTCCTGGAATGATTTATTCACAGAAGCGATGCACTTCCCACGAGAAGACAAGGAAAACAAAAAAATAGCTTTCCAGACCAGATGAAGAATCTTTCAGTCGGGCCATACGCTAAAAGTTACCAGCATTTCACCGCGTGAATTTTTCCGGGGCTGTTTTTGTTGTTGTTTGCTTTTTGTTTTTTGGGGTATTTCTTGATCATTATGGCGTTGTTTTCTGGCACTTCATCTCATAAAACCTTCGTTGAACACCATGAGAGCGATCATTGACAAAAACAACTCTGTGTAAGAGGGCATGAAGGTGGCGCGATAAAATGCGGCTCAGTGATTGGGTACAAGAAATAGAATGCCATGAACTTAATGTCAAATCGGAAACCGGAACTGGTTCAACCAGGCTAAATGTTCCCACAGTTACGCTATTGTTGGAAACTTTCCTTTCGCTGATTATACTCCTCTGTCTACTTGGTGCAGCCTCCACTGACCATTCCTGGGCCTCCGACCATGAAATCTCGAATTTCGCATCACTATATGTCCAATTCAGTAAGAGGTTAATTGTGTTTGTTGTTTATCTCTTCAGAAATGTATTGATATCTTAATCGAAAAGGAATATCTTGAGAGAGTTGAGGGAGAGAAAGATACTTACGCATATTTGGCGTAAGAACAACAGTAAGCCGACAACACTGCTGCAGGATGGGTCTGGATTTCAATTCATTAGCTGCCGCTTCATGTATCAGTCTGGACTGCAGAACAAACCACGCAAAATTATTATTTCCCCTTTTTATAATACAAACTTCACACTGGAAAGCGCCGGCAGAACAGAGCCCATAGTCACAACATGATTATTGCAAAGTGAAGTTTTAATTTGTTCATAAAAAAAAGAAAGAAACTGGTTAATTCTTGTGATTCATTTGCTGCATGGTATGGTGACCTTGTGCAGTTCTGGGACGTCGATTCTTTATCGCTTTTGACAAGTTCAAATTACACTTGAAGTACACTTTAATTCTTTATTGTGGTGCCTACTTGTAATATTTATGTATTTGCTAGTTTTTACAAACGAGGAAAACAGTCTCGTAAAATTGTTAATTTCTAGGATTCTTGAAGAAGTAAATGTTGACCAAATGTATCAGGTGCTTTGTTTGGTCGCTTCTGTTGGTATAGGGATGTTTATTTAATAAACTGGAAGCCACTCGATATGAAGTAAAAGAAAGAGTTGAACCACGTAAAAGGGATCCAAGGAGACGGTGTTAGGAACGTTGATAATAGGCCGTTGAGTTGTACCCGCAAAGAGTGTATTCAATGGCAGTCAGTTTTGCCCATTAGAGAAGTCGACAACTTTTTTACAACCATATCTTCATGTAACTGTCTTGAGTACATGCGGTTCGTTTTTTGACTGCGTCTTTGACGTGAAAACAGCTCACGGTAATAGTACAAGTCTTTACATAAACGAACACATTGTGAATTATCAAACGATTAACCAAATACGGGTAGGTTAAAAACTGGAGCACCACTGCAATGAATTCCTCGGTTTAATTGTTTTTTGTTTTTTGTTTTTTCTGCGGTTGAAAAGTCCAAGCGTTTCGGGACTATTATCCCTTCATTTGTGGCACGATACTACCTTAATTAACGCCTGATAAAAAAACGTGATGAATTGATACATTATGCAAAGCATCTCTCGTGGCAGAAAACCCGGTAGAAAAGACATTTGCAAGACAAAGAACCACAAAGCCCATAGCTCTGACCATCGTGGCCATTCAACCGTTCTCTCGTCTGATTGGATCATTAGAGGAGTGCAGGTATAATGCTTACTCCCTCGTACTTTCCATTGAAGCTAATGCTAGAATAGTTCCTTTTTTGTAGAATAAATAGCGAAAATTAGGATGAGAGTTAGACCGTTTTCAATAGCCAATGTCCATTTGTCACGCTTGGTGGATAATCTTGATATGTTGCGTAACGCATAAGAATGTTATGACGATATTAACCCCGGGGTGTACTCAAGGAAAAAGTAGTATAGAAGTATAAAATATTTTGGGCATTGTGAGTACCATAGGGAGTAAACAACTAGCCCTAAAAGAGGACTAGGTTGAATGGCTGCTGCTTGGAAACCGAAGAATGCCTCGCGGCACTCGTTGGGTTGCTATGGAGAAATCATCATGGCTGCTTTTGAATTGACCCGAAAAAACTTCAAAGTACACCGACTTAGCGACTAATTTTATGGGAAGAAATAAGAGCTTTTTTTAGGAGGAAGAGGAGGAACCCTTTGGTGGAATGTGTCTTTGGTGTGACAGACTTTTCAATGCAAACTTGAGGCGGAACAGGGTACCATGTGCATTCGGTTTCAGAAGAGTAAAGGTCCGTCCAAACGGTAAACGTTTGGCGACCAAACATCATCAAACATTGTTTAGTGGCCAAACATGCTGATGTTGAAGTGAGTGGCTAAACGGTTAAAACATGTTTGATCAAACACAGATCAAACTATGGATACAGGCCACTGAGCAAGCGTGGGGCGCATGCGCGCGCCAAACATGTTTGATACGGCTGTCCAAACGAACAAAACATCGCCCATCAAACACGAGAACAAAAGAAATGTTTTAAGTTGTTTGATCGAATGTTTGATTGGCTTCAAATTTTTTCAATCACGACCAAACATGATCAAACAGCACCAAACAAGGTGGCCAAACGGTAAAATGTTTGGTCACCAAACAATGTTTGATGGTGTTTGGTCGCCAAACATTTCCCGTTTGGACAGGCCTTAATACTGTCATAGATTTCGTTAGTTTGTCATTGCAGTGTAATGTTTGGTCTCTAACCTCCCTTCTGTGACGTTAAAAAAACTTCCGCTTGCAGCTTGCAACCGTGAGAGGTTTCCTGAAGTGATAACAAATTTGGCTGACGCCTTCCTAACAACGACTAAATTGGTATGGGATAGTAATGTTCCCTGGTATCGCCATCGTTCATCTCTGGTTGGGATATAGCGTGGAGAACTGAGAGATGTGTGAAATAATTTTTTCGGTTTAACCACTTCTGTTTTACGGCTGTTTCGGGTTTGAAAAATTTACATTCATTACCACCTTGTCTCCTTGTGGAGCCTGAAAGTGTTTGCAGTTTACAGCTACTGACTTAAACACCTCGTCTAATAGGTACTAATAATGGCATTTGGTAGATTCGGCCACGAAAGACCCTGCGTTACCATAGGAATAAAGTGAATACCAACCTCCTACCGAAAAAGATGTAAATCTGATCATATCCAGAATTAAAATGACTTCTGTGTTACTGGAGGAAAACCTGGTCGGACGAAATTCCAGCAAGCATTTCGCTGATTGCGGGATTTCATTTATTCAGGGGTCGTTAAGTAAGTGGCGGTTTAAACTTATTCAGTTTGGTTGGAAATTTTTATAATCAAGTTTCATTCTGTTGTTTATTTTTGCTTTTTTTGGCTTAGGGTAATGAATATGAAACGTGAAAATATCGAAAAATCAGACTGCCCTACACAATACCAGGACGTGTAAAAGATTGCTAGGAAATTGCCGTTTCCGGCACCGTAAGGATGATTCGTTATATCAGACTCCGTTATATCGGTCTTAATATGTACGAGTTGTAAGCTGTTCAGTGCCGTCTAACCCCGATAGGAATATCACGTGGAGGTTGGTAGTAGGTTTCAAGCTTTCCCTGGTATAACCAACTGTATCTCTGTATAACCATCTCGTTTGCACAGTAGTTTTCAACTTAACTTAGGGATCATTTTGAGGTTTTTACCATTTAAAGGTAAAATGTGAAAGTTTAAATGACCTCAAACTGCGTGACAACACCTGGCTAGTTTATCGAATACAGTCTAGTAACTCGCATTTGTGTTTGACCGCAAACTAAAGTGTTCATATTTTTAAGTGCTGGTATTACGTCTTACGCAAATTATGAAATTACAAGTTAGTCCGATTTCTAAAGCCAACTACTTCCGCCCGTTTAAGCAGGAATTCAGATAAGGCCTTAGGGACAGCCATATGGAGTGAACAAGATTTATTCTGTGGGTTCGGCTTTGTCCTATGCCATAACGTGACAATGAGTTTAACCTCTAAGGTAGCACTTCCGGTATACAAGGACTTGCAAATCCTTCACCTAATGCGTCATGATGGATGCTAAGTATCATAACATGCGATTAGCATTTCCGATCAACACAGGGTAATATAGACCTTTGATAACACCATGGACTAACAAATATTGGAAATTAGTGAAAAGACACCGATTTTAAAAAAGAAATCTGAATGCGCTTAAATTGTCTTCAAAAGACTTCACATACAAAGAAGAGAAAGCAGACAAAACTATCTTGCTTTTATGACAAGCAACGACGTGAAACAAAAAAAGCGATGGCTGCTGCCCGCTGCACACTTAGTCTGGCCGTACTATCCAGAAAGAAATTGGTTGTAGGAGGAATGGTGTCAAATCACCAGCCTCGATAGGGGCGGCCTGTTTCCAGCAGGTTTGTCAAGCTTTATGTACGTTATCTTCAGCTACAGACCCTTGGATGACTGAGTTGCAAGTGTTCACGTTTTTTATCACAGGAGAATAATTGAAAAAAGAAAAACCAAGCAACCGAGTTATTTCATGCTGCGTTCCACGTCTCGCGGGGATTTGGTACACAACACGATCATTACACGCAGAGTACATTTATAAAGTATCTTCGCCAACAAAGAAAACTGTGCCACTTGCATAGGGCCTAAATAAGAAAAGTTGGACTCTAGAATCTTCTGCTTTGTCTTTTATATTTGCTCTCTATAGAATTCTTTTGATCTTTTAAATGTTCAGGAACTAAGCCATCAAAAGAACGTGAAAATCGAAACACGTTTGTAGACATTTATTAAGATGATGTTTATTCGCTATTGTTTGTTAATAGCATGCGCGCAATAAAAATTGTAAAAGAACTCCGGAAACGAACACTGGAAGATGCTTACCTTGGCTCGTACTTAATTTACATACGGCCAATAGGAGCGTGTCTGTACGTTAAACAAACCTTCACTACTGTTTTCACGTTGATTTTAATCTTTGTCTCAAAGAGAACTTTCAGCGTGTGTTTTGCGTTGTTTTATGTCGTTAATAATATACAATTCATTGTTTGGTCTTCGGCTCAGTTCATTTTGAGCGTCATTTGTGTTCATTCGCGGGAGCGCGCTATTATGGATTTAAGCTTTACGATTGGTCAGTCATGCACAACTCATGTCAAGTGGCGGCGCCAGATCTCGTGTTATTGACATTCGCCTCCCAGTAGTTCAACAGCCAACCACTGCACACGGAAAGTTCAGTTTCCTAACCTTAAACTTCCTCGCAAAGTCGTTCCTTGCAGCAAAAAAATTCCGGACACGTTACAATGTTATTAAGAACGTGTTGGCATCGGAATTTTATCTTGCTGGCTCTTGTTTGTATGTGTTGGAATGGAAGTGTTGCCCACCAAAAGAAGCGAGAGAACGAGCATAACGAACCGTCCACAGAATCCATCCCGCGTGTTTCAACTAACGCCACAACTCCGGCTCCAACGCCACCTGAAGATACAGGCTTGGAATTAGAACAGCCGCGAAAGACGTCAGGTAATTTCAGCACAAATGATACTCTCCATTACTGGATGTGTAAGTCGCATGTGTTCAACAAGCTGTTTACCCATTGATCTTTGCAAAAAAAAACTTTCATTCACTCGTGTTATGACGCGTGTCTTGTGCCATGGGTTAACTGCAAGGCAAGTCACATGTTGATCATTTTGTGTATTGTTTCTTCGTAGGCATTCTCAATCTCGGATGCGAAGGAATCCGGATTCGAAGATATGTGTCGAATGGCCGTTGCACGAGTAGAAGACCAATCCGCGACATGATCTGTGACGGACAGTGCTTGCCAATGGATGAACTACCTTGGTTTCCGGAATTTTCCAAAATTATCAGTCGTCATAAGAGAGAGTGGCGCTGTGTAGCGGACGATGTCAGAACTAGGAAGGTGACCGTTATGTGCAACGACGGGACCAAGCACAAATACCGCGTGCGAGTTGTTCGTTCTTGCAAGTGTAAGAGATACACACACAAACAGAACCAAACGAACCCTTGACAGACGCGCTCTGTTCATAACAATAAAGAACAAAATCTACAATGGTGAACAAATGTCAAAAGACATCCCCGCACAGATGGAGATACAAACATTCCTTCACTGTACTGCTCACGATTGTAACATACCTTTGTACAAAGTTTCAGTGAGTTTGTAAATTAAATTAACTTGGCCCGGTGCCTCAGATCAGCAGTTGAACAAGAAAGCCTTTCTGTTGCGTAGCGTCCGCATTTTGTATAGATTTCTTGCCTGTCGTGATTTATCTGCAGTTGACAATATGACAATTCTAGTAGGATGATAGATTTTGACTCGTCTATACAGTGTTGGAAGCGAATAGCGTAACACACGTGTTAACCGCATGGCGTTCCATACTCAACCATACTGGACGGGAAACTACTGGCATTATGCACATTAACATCGAGTTGACCGAGGTTTGTAGTTATATTCGACCAGGAATTGTTCATGTTATTGAAGTTTAATGTTTGTCGTTTCTTCGCTAAAGGCGGTCCGTCGTTATCATCCGCCTGTCCTAAGTTTCATTCTGTGCAAATATGTAATCAGATTTCTAAAAGAAAATTTATATACATTTATATTACAAGAAGTAAGATAGATGGTCGGCGTTGCGTTTAAGCATGGCTCTTGAGTACAGGATGATGTAAATAAGCCCCATGTTCCAATAGAATCTAAAAGGAAATAGAAATCGTAGCAGTAAGATTCGTAATTTTTTTGTCATATATGATTTGATGGCCCTGTAGTAGGGACCGTTTGTACATATCAGCCCAAAATTCAGTCGGATAGTTCCTAGATTGAAATATATAAATAAAGTTTATTAGAGAATTACAATGGCTCTTTCATGAATCTCCATGGCTTTTTTATTCACAGCAATAATATCAGCTTATTGTTCAAGGACAATACACGCGTTGGACAAATAAATCAGCGCACGTTCTCGTTTCATTGGTTGGCCGAAATAATGAGCGACAACCCCTCAAAGATGAAAACAATGGCTTCTTTTCGCTTGAGCGAATGTTAAGCCATCTGAACAACACCATCTGAGTGAGTTTTATTCTGTTGAGCTAAGTCAGCCTTGAGGCAAGATTCGTTAACTTTGATTAGACCTTGTTTTCTCTGAACGCTTTATTCTTGATATTGTTTCCAAAGCTTGTTACGCGTTTCCGAGCCAACTAACAAATGAATAGAATGGCTGACGTCAAAGACGCAAAGATTTGCTATGGAGAAATCGTTTTTGATTGGCAAGATCAATGTTTTGAGCCGACTGAACGCGTGGTAACGATCGTAAAGTACGGCTGAAGTGCGCTGTCCGTGATGGGTTTTATTATGTAGAGAGTTGGACGACACGTGGCGGGGGCGTAATAACACAACAATGATGAGTACACCTGGCCAGAAGAGAACTTTAACAAACTATCAAAAGAATGTTACACGCTCAATACTGTTCAACACTGAAAAAACTTGGCACGGTTACAGATACGCCCTTGCGCATTGTATAACCACGCTTAATCGTGATGCATGTGGGCCGTCAATAAACAATGACGGTTTACCTGCATGTAATTAGCGTACTTAAGTCATGTAAAATGTTTTTCCGCCATTTATCATTCGCCCTTCGCCCGACGTAATTATTTGTCTTTGCTTACGTTTTCGTAGTTATTAGTAATATGCTGCCAAGTGTGTCGTTAAACTATAAGCACTTGATTTCCGGGGCGGTTGAGTTGAGCCACTATCTTAAAGAAATTTGTCAAATGTCTTACAGGACTTATGGTACTTTCATTTTTAGAAACATTACTATTAAACGACACACCTTCAAATAGTAATGAGCAATTTTTGAGATGTTATCTGTTATGTGTTATTCTCCGAAGTTTGTTCTGTGAATTTTAAAACATTATCTGTTCAAAGATCTTTTCTAAGCCTTGTGAATAAAGTACCTCATTACAGCGATTTGCTTCGGATATATGGTGGTTCGGTTTAGGGAACGCACGCGAATATCTTATGTAGAAAAATAGATAGAATGTTTGTAGTCTTGCATCCCAGTTTGACATAATGCGTGTAGAGCTGGTCACGTTAGTTTCTTCCCGTTACGATGATTTCAATGTCTTACATGTAATTTCCGTGTTCAGTAAAATAATACTGAAACAGTTAACAACTGTTCTCAAAGTGTCTCATTTCTGCTGGAGAGCTATTGAGATTGTTTCGCTTGGTCGCTGGGTGTTACTTAGAGAGTGCAACGATTCAACTTCGATGAAGCTCTTTGTTCTTTTGGAATTAGTAACGAGTAATACTTGGTCAAGGGCTAACGCACAAAAAAGCTAACTTCTTATCTCACAATAACGGAAATGTGCACTTGATTTCTTCTTACAGAAGGACCTCCCCTTGTATCTGTACATTATCAAAGAGATAACGTATTTTCTAGTAGCAGTGACTACCAAATTTTCGAAGCTAACATAAAATAAAGACTATGGAATGCAAATGAAGATTGGGAACCACAAAAGATTATATTACGGTGTCAATTGTTGGCTTGTTTAGATCCAGAATAGATCCCTGCATTATGCCAGTAGAATAAGCCGCGATAAAACAAGAAAAAAATGTGATCATTTTAAAGTTGTCACAATATTTTGCTTGATTGAGAATTTCAGTTCGATAATAATAATGATGATGACAACAAATGCTAAATGACACATTAGTTATGTGTTGTGATCGACGCTCTCACATGTACTGTAATTTCAAGTGTAATCCATGGACGTCTCTTTTGCTTGCACTGGAGAATTAACCTTCAAAACAAAGTTTTAGCTGTAAACATATTTTGTGTTTTCCTCACGACATTAGTCACTACCTCCCTTCAACAGATCCAAGGTTAACGTTTGCTTAATATTTATGTTGGCCTAATTTAAAAAAGGTTTTAATTGCTTAGTCCTTGTTTCTTTTAGTTAGTCAGCTGAGTATGTCTGCAGCACCTGATTTTCTCTAAGACAGAATCCTTAGTGTAGCAAAAGTTACATGTAACATATAAGCTTCAATGTAGAGGCTTGTCAGTTGCAACTGCTGTCGCATTGCAGTTACATTGGCTGGCATTGGAAGTCGCTAAGGAGACCTTCGAAGGCCCGGTCCACACTGCACCTGAGGAATAAGAAAACGGAGGTTTCACTCTGAAAACGAATCAAATGTTTACCGTCCACAGTACGCCGGAGGAATTTAAAAACGCAACAATCACCGGTCATTTTGGATTTGTGTTTGAGGAAAACTCGGTCAGGGAGATCACATGATTATCGTGATGCCATCGTTTTCGAAAAGCTCGTTTTCAAAATGTTTTCCGTCTACACTAAAACGAAAAGCTGGCGTTTTCAAATTCCTCCGGCTTGAAGAATGTTTTCGAAAAGCTCCGTTTTCGTGACGGATTAGTGCGGACGGTAGGCCTAACCGTAAAAATAAAGCTGCGTTTTTACATTTCTACGGCATTGTGAGGACGCTGCCTAAAACAAAAAACTTAAGTTCCACAAGAGATAACGGACTCCTAGCCGGTGTAACTCTGCATTGGACAGAAAGTTATTCACCTAATGATACCTACACAAGATCTATAGCCAGCCAGAATTAATTATACTGATACGAGCAGAGATTATGACTAAAAATAGCTGGGTCATAATGATCAAATGTTGACAAACAATTTTCTTTTAACGTTAAATTTTCCTCAGTGTCCTGACTTTCTTTTTCTGTCGAAAAGCAACATTCCTGGGTATGAACAAAGTGGACAGAACATGCAGATATTTTCAGATGAAACAGGTAATTTTCTTAGTTGTATCACGCGCCTCGCCGCAGCAGCTGGTCGGGTCGTCTCTTTAATGAGCCTTAATGAAGCTTTTATTATCTGAAAAGTAATTAGGGAGAAAGGTTATTAGAGGAAGGTCAATATATATTCTATTTTTAAGCACGGCTACACTGTGTTCACACGCCCTTTGGCTAACAAAGAACTTTTTGAGCTCAGGCGGCCCTCAAGCCCCTTATGTTTGTAATTCACTCTGGCCCGAGTCTGATATTCATAACTTTGCTGGAGGGAATAAGTTGCAACAACTTATTTCAATGTAAAGGGCTTCTGTTCCCTTACAGTTAACCGGACATTCTAGAACTTGAGTAACGAATAAAGGGTACACCTGTAGTAAGCGCACAAGTCACAGAGCTCATTATTTACCAAGTGATGGTCAGTGCATTTTTACGCCTCGCCTCACGATCACTGACTATCAGACAAGCGAGAGGCCGGTCTAGTATCACAAGTGTACTGAATTGTGATCAGCTCCTCTCGTTTATAAATTCAGCTTTCTCATATGTTGCTCTTTTTTTTAGGTCGGCCAGGTTGACATTGATTCATCTCCACAAGTATGCTAGGGGCGTGAATACTGGAAAACGATACTTGAAACCAAATACCCGTTACATTTATAACATGCATGATCGTGTTTGAATAGAAATCTATCAAACAGGAGCAAATCAACAACCTGCTAAAACCATGCTGTGGTCAGCTTACGTGTACACACAAGTCACACAACTTTCCCTGCACTGAATGCAAAACGAGTACAAACAACACATTTCTGTCAAGTTCTGATTTATTACGTTTGTGCATAAATCTTGATGCCCCAAGAAATCCTCAATAAAGATCACAAGATATCTTCGTTTCATTTTTGCGTACAAATGAAGATTGTCTCGAGCGATTGAATGGCTATTGTAAATCGAAGGATCACATCAAATCAAATGCGCAGAGGACAGCATGCACCCAATCAGAACTGGAGACAGAACAAGCCACTAGAGGAAAGGTGCGTAAGCCAGGTTTTGCAACAACAGTTGGTTTACCGTGCTCTGATTGCTTAAGCGACAAGACACGAGTTCTTTAACAAAACACAAGGAAACGTTATTATCTTCAACAGTTAATCAGACCTCACTCAAAAAGATTAAATTCGACTCCAGGCAGTATCATTTGCAGAGCATCAAACCTCGTTGAGTTAGTTTAACCCCAAAATATAAAAGTCTACAGTCTTACAATTGCTTTGGAAATGAAGATGGGATGTTAGTCGATTGCTCCTACTACCATACACCTTCAGCTTTCAATTTGCTGTCTCATCTGGCATCTCTATTACCACATAGAGCCAGACCAGATTTTCACTGACGTAGCGTATCTACTAGAGAAAGGTTAACAGTAGTTAGACTCAGCCAGCAAAGTAGCTTTTAAGTGATTAGTTTCTTCATTGCTTTCTGAGAGGATAAGAGATGCTTTACAACAACTCGATAAAGAAACAAAACAACTTCTGCAACATAATGCAGTGGTATAAATGATGATGGGAACACAAAGCTAGCAAACCTAACCCTGCTTTAAGACAAACTTCAAATGCGATCACAACAACTTCCTCTGAAATCTAATTGGACTTGTTATTCTGATACAATCCTCAAGCTAGTCACTATCCAATAAGAAACCATATGATTTATCAATACAATAGCCTGAATAGAACCAGTTCCAAAGGTGTGTTGTTATCTTGAATATAGACAGCTTTATTTAGCTGATCATTGCTTTTGGGAATCCAGGGGTACTTTTTTACATGATTTGAGAATGCATGTACAGTCAAGAGTTAATGCCCTGCTGGCCTTAGTCTTATCCTCTGTTCTTTGACAAAAACTGCAGCACCTTTTTCCATCTACACGAATATATGTGAATTGTTAGGTACCCTGACAAAGTGACATCCTGACAGCCCATCTAGTGAGAACAGTATCTTGCTTCTATACTATGATACTTACTTAGGGACCGTTCATTTTTAATAAGGTAGCGGGGCTGGGATTTAGTGGGGAGTCGTGACCAAAAATATGGCTTAAAGGGGGGCCACTTGAAAAATATGATGTTTAAAGGGGGCACTCAAAATGTTACCTTATTGACGGCTTCCACAGTAGCGCAAAAGTTCTGCCAGAATGCCTAAAATAGCGTTCCTGAGGTTCTGAAAATTTAAATTTTTTTACCGGGGTAGAATGCCTCCCGACCCCTATTTTGTTAGGTACCCTGCGGCAAGAACTAAGCCCCTACTAAGCATTTGGTTGCTATTAAATATAACTCAACCTTTCGATAAAACAGAGGCATTGTCAACTTTTGTCTATTTTTACTGGAACGTAGGTATTGTAATGACAACATCTTTAATAGTGGAAATTTTATGCCAGAATACCTAAAACGGCGTTCCTGGGGTTCTGAAAATTCAACCGTGATTTTCCGGGGCAACATGCCCCCCGGACCTCCTACTATGTTAGGTGCAGCAGGAGCTAAACCTCTGGTACTTTTAAGAATTTGGTTACTAGATATAGCTGAACCTCCACCAGTGACTTCCGTTAAAAAATAGGCCGTGTCAGGTTTTTTTTTTTTTTTTTTCAAGCTTCGTTTATTTTTCTTTTTGAATATGGACCCTGTGATGACATCTATAATAGTGCAATAGCGCAAACGTTCTGCCAGAGTGCCTAATAACGTTCCTGAAGTTCTAAAAATTCCATTTTTCCCAGGGCGAGCATGACCCTGGTTCCCTTACTTTGAACCCTGTAGTTACATTCAAACCGTCATTAACAACCACCCAACTCCCTTCCATAAAACAGTCAAGACAATGTCAGCTCTGATCTAGGACCATGTAGGTGCTCTTTGAATATTTTTATGACCAAACAACTGGTACAGTGTCAAAAACTGTTTAAACTGGCTTGAAATTGGTATGTTGTTCTTCTATGTTTTTCAGACTACAACGATTTTTCTTTTTTAATTTTCACGGGGTGGCGGGTCATCCCGGAGTAAGAGAGGGCTCAGGAAAAAATTCTGATAAAGAGGAGGGGTCATTATATATAACATGAATTATCTATGAAATCCGACAAGTTCCCCTCCCGCACCCCCGCCCCCTCCTTACCCCATAAAAAATAAACAGTCCCTTAGGACAATTTGAAAATTACGTGCGCTGTCTTATTTTATTAGGGACCTTACACATATACGACGGCGACGGCGAGGACGACGCCTGTTAAAAAGTGTGTTTATCTTTCACTTTGGAATTTCGCATTTACTTAGATCTATTCAGTGTGTTTGTCGGTATTAAAACTTGCCCCTGCTGAATATCTACGAATGCGTTCAGTTCCAAGTGAAAATGCAAAAAATTAGCCGTAGTGGATCCCGTTGTCATAAAACTTGGAAATTGGTAATTTCACGTTGTTGATTTGCCGAGGACGGCAAGGAAATGTACCAAGAATTATAACGCACGTGCACGGCTATTGTTTTGCTCATTAAACCTTTTGTTTGGTGACGTTCTCGTTGTCGTTGCCGTAGTGTTTTGCTTAAGCCTGGTTTTCACTAGCGACGCAAGCACAAGCGCAAGCACAAAAGAAAGCAATAGGGATGACCCAAGTAAAAACGAAATTCGACGCAAACACAAGCACAAGCAAAGGTTCTTGTGCTTGTAGTAATCTAGATCCAGTGTTTTCACTAAACCAAACTTAACCAGGTGTGGTAAGATCCTTGTGCTTGTGTTATGCCTGAGCGGTATTTCGCTTTCACTTGTTGCAGCGCGAACGCAAGCATAAGCGAAAGCACAAGAAAAAGGAAACATTTTGATCCTTGTGCTTATGCCTGCGTCAAGGCCGTTTCCAAGGTGAAATAAAAATTATTGCGCTTGCGCTTGTGCTTGCGTAGCTAGTGAAAACCAGGCTTTAGGGAGCTTAAACAACGACGACGGTTCTGTTCAGTACACCCATGGCTCTAAAAACGTGCTAAGGCAAAGTATGCAATAACAGCGTTCAATTCAAAAGGGAATTACGAAAAAATTGGCCGTTGTCGTTCGAGTTCAGACAACACAGAACTTGGCCATTTCACGTTGTTGTTTTGCAGAGGACGGCAAAGAAATGAACACAGATTTATAACGCACGTGCACAGCTATTGTTCTACTCATCAAACCTATTGTTTCGTGACGTTCTTGTCGCCGTCGTCGTCGTGGTTAGCTAAAGGCTGCCGCACACTAGCCGACTTTTTGTCGCGACTAACCGCTGTCTGAATGTACCGCACACTAGCCGACAAGTGAAGATTTTTTGTCGGCCGACAAAAACTCGACCAGTGTGCGTAGGCCTTATATTCAATTTTCAATATATATGAGTATACATTAAGTCTTAGGTGTCCCCAGTAACTAGGTTCCCTCTAGCCAGCCAGTAGATTGACACATTAATAAAGTTGTTCTTGTTGTCAAAATTAACCAAGAATGGGAGAGGGC
>Ga0126338_10001145_pt1 | contig 16614 bp, 11 predicted proteins | sample OrbCmetagenome_2_FD_92529 | JGI IMG/M metagenome (GOLD analysis project Ga0126338, IMG submission 92529) | Coral microbial communities from Petempiche,Puerto Morelos, Mexico - Orbicella C C metagenome | ecosystem: Host-associated > Invertebrates > Cnidaria > Coral | place: Petempiche,Puerto... | reverse complement strand
GAGTAAAGCGTTGCGTGACACGGCCAAATGATTTCTCGCTCCTTATAGTCTTGGGCGGTGATACCAACAGCGCTGTCTGTACTGTCAAGCAAACGTAAACTCTTATTAGAGGAAACATGCACGCTAATTTTCATTTCTCGATATTCACGCTTATTATCTCCAATTAGTTATTATCCAATTGATCAATTATTTAGCCTCCTCTGGTCTAGAGGTACGACTGTATTAGACATTTTAAAGATTAGTACCTAAGAAATTGTTACTAATTTTTCGTTTTGTTGTAATGGAACATTAAAAATTGAAATCTGCGTGACATCAGTAACAAGGTCTGTCACCGAGTAGTCACGCGACGTTTAATGACGTTTTTCTTGAGAACGGCAAAAAATGTGTGATTTTTCCCTATTTTTTTAGGAAGGCCATTAAGAATTCGATAAGAAGCAACAGAATGAACGCTAAAATGGCTACTGTTACACCCTGCTCTAGAGCTTCCAATAAGTACCAAATAAACTAGAGAGAACTGTGTGAAAGTATCCAATGTTATCTTGGGCAGTCCATAAACAAACAGAAAGGCATTGAAGGCTAAGATAAGCTAACAGACATGCCATCCCCTATTCTTTAGTACGTCACATAACCCTATTTCAATCCACTATGTTTACGTTAATTTTGTTTGCTTGGCGAGTTTTAGAACAAGGCATGAAAGCAATGAAAACAAAGATAGTTAGTGGTTTATAATAATGTTCTACAGTCCTAAAGGGAGATAATAAGCGTGAATACCGAGAAATGAAAATTAGCGTGCATGTTTCCTCTGATAAGAGTTTACGTTTGCGTGACAGTACAGACAGCGCTGTTGGTATCACCGCCCAAGACACGCAACGCTTTACTCAAAAAAAAAAAAAAAAAAAAGCTGGCGAAAGAAAATTCTGTTTTAATTTCTTCAGCAATTTATTTCATGTAAACTATATTTTATTTTTATTTTCATTTTTTATTTTTTATTTTATTTTAATATATTTTTTAAGTTACCCTCGACCCTCGACATGTGACCCTCGACTCTCCACATTTTACCCTCGACTCTCGACTCTCGACAATTAGTTACACTCGTTTCAGTTGAACATCCACTTTTTCAGAAGGAATTAAGTTATCGTCTTTCAAAAAAACTTACCTCTATCAAACAAATTAAGGCAGAGAAATGTGGAAAGAGATGTTAAGTTTTACACAAACGGCAAGCGGAGCGAAGGAACAAACTACAGACAGACAAATCAAGAAATCCGTACCAAAGAATGACAGGAGGATTAGTTCACATAATTGGACATGAAGCGGTTTATTTTCTGTGAAATCACGATTGGTTTCAGTGTTCGTGTGTGATTGATCGAAAATATTTTATCTCTTAGAGCATGTATAATGCTGTAGTTGTTTTTTCATTCGAATCCGACAAGTTTTGAACGAATTATATACACCAAACTAAACCAAGCCTGGCTAATTGAAAATTCGCCCAAAGTGCTCTTCATTGCTCGCTGTAGCGCTCTAGTGTACTTGATAACAGCCTTTTTTTTGCACTTCTTTACGTGTATGCTTGTTTCTTTTGGCTTCCAGCTGTCTAACCTTGGTATAATGACTGCTCGTCTTCTGCCAGCTCTGCAAGAATGTTTCAAGAGTGAATACGTATCTGTAAGAATCGAAGCTGCTATGGTAAGTAGCTCACAGAATGATTGTACGCCACTTACAGCCTCTATTTTTCAGAAGACAGTAGAGTTTCTTCGGGCAATGGGAGCGCCAGTAGAACGCGCAGCCTACTGTCCAAATCCCTTTGGAAATTTTCACGCTTTTTCCATTCCCTCTCAAGGCGCTTTGGTTTTTTTTTTCAATGCAGTTTCTCCCTTGCTCGTTGATGTTCATGGCTCGGTGCTTGCGCAGACTCACTCAGCATTGCGCCATCTACATGCTAAGAGAAGAAACAATCTACTATCGTGGATAAATTCGCGCGGCACTTAATTGGGTCAGGAGACTGACACCTTTCCACCTTTCCACCCTTCCTTTTTTAATCTCTGGAAAGAACAGCATCTTTGCTCAATTATCTTCCCGGACAGACTTAAGATTTCTAAGTACAAATATTACATAGATCTGGTAGTGTTGCCTGCTTAGCTGTCCAGGTTTACAGACTAAAACTACGTACAGATAAAATACGGAAATGATCTCGCTGAATGTCCCCTTCATCGCCAAAACTCTAACCTGCGATCAGGCTTTCGTATTTTTCGAGGCGGTGGAAAAGAGGGAAAACAAGGAACGCAGCAGGTTACTTCCGCTCTTTTTTACGTCAGTCTGTCCTTTAAGTGTCACAAAAGTCCCTTCTGGTACAACACCGTAAGGACCGATATTTGTTTTTTCCTTCAGGCCGCTGGTAAGTTGAAGATCACTGACAAGGATGTACTGAGGTCACTATTACGACTGGCAAGCGATGACAATAGCTGGAAAGTCAAGGCACATACTATAAAAGGTTCGTTATCTTGTCTGTCGCGTGTTCCGCAGGGTTTCTACGAAGTGCAACCGGTGGTCATAGGAAGGGAAGGGGTCGAAGAGAGGAAAAGAAAGACAAAAAGGTTATCGTCGTCAGTAATCCTATCATTTTGCTGGGTAACTGTCCACAAGGGTATACAAAGGTTTACATGGGGTATATTAGGGTCTACAGAGTTATACATGGGGTATACAGGGGGTTTACAAGGGTATACAAGGGTTCACAGGGATATTCTCGGGACATTATTCCTAGTCTTACATGAATTACATACCCTGCTATAAGTAGTCAGTTTTTTAAGCCCAGTTCTCTTCATCGTAACAAATTCAAATAACTAAACCAAAGGCTCTGATTGTCTATGGTAAAGTGATCTTAATTGAAAACCATATTCTCTAAGGAGAATTAAGCAAAGTCCACAAAAGCAGTAAGGAGAATATTGTTGTTGATCTTTGGTCTTGAAACAGTTCTCTCGGGGTTCCTCTCACTTATTTGTATTTCCATTGCAGCTCTCGGCTCCATAGGAGTGGTGGATGATAAATTGATCGAGGTTTTACTTTGGTCTATTCGTTATGAGAAGGTTGCCGCTGTACGAGCGGAGGCGTGTAACGCTGTCGCAGTGCTGGGCTTACGGGATGAGCGGTTACTCAGCGTTCTTCAAGATCGCCTCGTTGTGGAAACTGAAGAACTTGTGAAGAGGTGAGAAAGAGTTTAGATTCTATTGTGTTTTCTTTATAATTTAATCAGTTAACGTTCTTTTATTTATTTTTTTCATACGGTTCTAGTGCTTTGATATGTCGAATATAACAACGGAAAAAAATGGCTAATAGGAACTTTTCCAACCAGAAGCTGGTAGATGGACAGCACTTTCAAGCCAAAATGTTACCCCCTTATCTACTCCTTGCAAACACTTCCCTGGAAAGCATTAAATCTATTCGCAAACATGCTTTTCCTGATTTTCGATTGTAAGGAGAAGAGTAGATTCTTAAGCTTCAGGAGCTGTTGTGGGAAGTTAAATATTGTTTACATCGTTGCACATACCTTAAAAAAGTTTATTTTTGTTTCCTTCAAATCTTCCATTAAGTATGGTTTTTGAAGTAACGAGATTGTACCGGGGAGTAATCAGTGTCATCAATGACTTATCAGTGACTAATTACTCATTGATCATGTGCGATAATCTCTGACTTATCATCCGATTACCCGTCGATTACTCATTGATTTTGCTAATCTCATCGATTAGTTAAGTCTGGGATGAAAGTGTAATTGAGTGAACTGAATGACCTTACGTGAAGATTTGTGGTTATTGATCCGCACAAGATTGCTGGTCAAAGGCTTCTTCCATACACTCCAACTCAGTTAAAAAACATAGTAGTTAGGTTATAACGTCTTGTCATGTCTGGTGTTTTTCTTAGAGAGGCGATCATCACGTTAGAATCCCTAGGTGTAGAGCCAACTGGAGATCTGGAGATGGTTGAGGCCATCAGGCAGGAAGTAAGACGGTTATGTCGAAAGGACGCCATAGTGGCGCATATCCTACAAGAGGACCAAGCAGCCGAGTACACCAGCGACTACAAACGTCTGTTTACTACCGAGACTCAACAAGGCCCTCCTTTGCGCGTTGCGTCACGAGCAACGAAAGCCGGGTCGCGCGCGGTATCCCGCACGACAAGTGAATCCTCGCGAGGGTGGGACCCAATACTCGCCGGTTATCACGCGCGAGAGAGAATGTCCAGAGCACCAACCCCTGGGGATCTAGTCATGAGGCGTTCTTATCTCCCCATGGATTTAAACAGTACGTCATCTGAGAATAGCGGGGACATGAACATGGATAAGTGGGACGATTTGTCCGAGCACTCTGATGATGAAGAGAAGCCTGAGGATGAAATAGACCATGATGGAGCGCGGGAGGAGAACACAGATCAAAGAAACGAAGAAGATTTGAAAATTGATAAGAGGAGCGAATCAACCGTGGGGGGTACTGCTTCGGCAGGGTTGCCTTCCCCGTCAAAGGTCGAACTTTCGGAAGATCGGGTAGTAGTTAGTACGTTAACTTCAAATCAGCCCGATGAAAATGCCGACCAAGACCCAGAGACATTGTTCGAGTTCGAGTCCAATAAGGACGAGCCCGAGCTTCTTCAACTCACTGACGAAACAAGTGAACATTACGTCACCTCACCAACTGCCTCAGGCTACGAACATTTTGAATCTAACGTGGGAGATCTGGAATCTGGTATCGCTCAAAGTGTTCCCGTGTCGTGACCACGTGACAGCGTGACGTCACTGAGATGAGAAATATTTCACTGAACCGTAATACAATCTATTTGCCAGCATTTTTAGTAATACCAAAGTTAATCTACATGTATGTAGCCAATCCAGATTTATAATTATAAAATAGTATTTATACATTTATGTTGTATATACGTAAAAAAGAGTTTCATGTAAATAGAGAGAAAAAAAGAAATGTTTCTCACAATCAAAGAAACGAACAGAGAGCTACTACATTCATTATGATTGGTTGTAAACCATGTACTATAACCGTGAATGGGAATTCAAACTGAAAGAGACCATGGAGTCTTTGGGGTATGATACCATTAGTGAAATTTTTGGAGCCCTCGAAATACCACGTGCAATTCTCGTATTCTTTGCTATAATCTGCGGGAAACACATAGTATAAGAAATTTTCTTCAGCGAAGCTTTTGTTTTCTGTCTACAACAAGAATGGGTTTGACAAGTGGTTGCATGCAATTTCCAGAGGCTGTTGTGAAGAATTCTTCCCCCCTCCCCTTTTATTGTGATCCCTTCTGTCATCTTATTATTTGTTTTCTTTAAAGAAGATCTGGAGGAATTGGGTAACTTTTCCGCGACGGCACAGGATCTCATTCAAGGAAGGGTAACATCAGTTTAGTTTAAAATAGGGTTTTCGATAGATCCTTGACCATCTAGGTTGAATAAATAGACTTCTCTTAGCTATCATAGCTCATCTTATCCATCCCGAGAGAGGTGTGATTCCAAAAAGTTTCATGCTCATGACATAACTACTTTTCCACGTGATCTATTTCAATAATTTGCGAGCTTGGTTTGGTGTTTGGTACAGAACCCTTCTGTAAAAATGAGTCTGATCTGTCAGAAAATGTGCGTGCGAAGACTGCGAGTAAACCTCATTTTCACAGGAAAGGTTTCTGGTGTGCCTCATTTTGAAACGGAGGCACAGGTGGCGGCGTTTTGTAATTGCTATACTTTGTATTAACCGATTACTTCAATATTGACCTGGCCGAGGAGTCCATACGTAATGGACTCCCGCCACACTACATTTTGCAAGCGTAAATATATTAATCATAAAAATTACAATTTCCTGGATTGTGATAGGTTAAAATACTCCTATTTTTTACTAATTCACTTACCAAGTTGTTATCGGACAGTTCAATAGCCAATCACATTCAAAGTTGTAGTTTAAATCAACCAATCACATTCAAAGTTGTAGTTACGTGCGTGCGTGCGCTTTTGTGTTTTTGGCGCCTAATTGCCGGTAGGAGGCGCGGTGGCCTTAGAATGTTTACATCTTCTTTGTAGGTATTTTAACGCAAATTTTCCCTTTCTTTCATAACTTGGCTATTCTTCTTTTCTCGGAAATTGTTATTTTAGCATAAAATAAAGGTTAATGTTTGCAAGCAACCTTAGCTTAGATTCCAATTCGGTCTGTAATCATTCTCTTGATAAACAAATCGGACTCCCGCTGCGCGGTCGTCCGATTTTGTTATCACACTTATGATAACCGACCGAATTGGCCTCCACTCAGTCCTATTACCATTACTTATTTTTTACAGCTTGAAAATTCACAACCCACCAACCCTCCCTCTCCCCTCAACCCTCTCTCTTATATGTAAGACAGGTACATGTATTCCATTTTTACGCTTTTATTTAGCATTTTAGATACCTTATTACATGAAAGTTTCGTTTTTCAGTAGCCAGCAATTTATTTCCTTGGCAATGTTACTTTAACATGTCCTTGAATTTAGTAAACTGACTTTATCAAAGGCACAATGACGTCAAAATTAACAAAAACTCAGCGGCGGAACTATATGTCAACAGTAACATAAAATAACACTTAAGTTTCGCGTTATGTTATGTTCGGGACACTTTTTATTGACCGTCCGTCGAGACACAAAAGTGTGGCTGGAGTTGAGAGGTCGGCCGTTAGTGGAAGGTTCGACAGTAAATAGCAAAAGCGACAAAAAACAAATAAGCCAAACAAAGTCAATGAGCATTCTGTCCCAAAAAGTACCTCGTTCCCGTAAATCCCCTCCCCCTCGTTTGAGTTGCCACAAATACGAGATTGACCGAGTACGACCGAATACGAGGACGATTTTCAAATTTCATGCCAGTGACGTTTCCAGAGCCCTCGTTCTTTATTTTGGTCTTAGGTAGGGAGGGTTCTCTAGATGCTAGCTCAAAGGATGCGATGCGCGTATGCCACGTGATAATGTGGGGTCTCCTCTGCAAAACAACGACGTGAAGTGACAGGGTTCTGCGTTTATTGGACAACGTGGACCGTGACGGTTAATTTTGTGTATTTTCTTTTGGAACTGATCGCTGCCATTAGATATTTAGCCTCGGCAAGGTTTTAGAACAGGTCTAGACAATTGTGACATTCGAAGGTAGGTGGCGTTGTTTTTGGCCTACCTTAGAGGGCCTAATCTAAGCACGATAGAGTCAGAGCAATAGATCCCTCCAGATCCCCGTGCTGTATTTACATGGCTTGTTGCAACAGGGACTATTTGATTGAACACCTAACTGACTCAGTTTTGTAGTTATAGGATGATAATGATTTGTTTTGGGAAATTCAAATATTCCAGATGAAATAACAAACCGATCAGAAAACAAACAAACAAATGCAATGGGCATCCTATCCCAAAAAGAAACCTCTTTCCAATAGACACCCATCACCCTCGTTAGATCTCGTTAGAGTTACCAAAAGTTTAAGATAAAACCCCCCGCCCCCGTCCCCCTCCCCCTCAACGCAAGCGCACGCAAGTCTTTATTGCCCTCCTGTTTTTTATTTGGAAGCAAATAAACTTGCATCTGACCAATCGTAGAGGCTATAAAAATTCAATAAGCACTAGCTAGCACTTTAATAATGACTGGCCCCAAGACCCTTAGGAGGGAGCTTAAGAAACCACGACGGCGACGCCGAGGACGACGTCGATTAAAAAATGATTATATATCTTACCTAGGAATCTCGCGATACCCTAGAGTCATTAACTTTGTTTATCACAAAACTATCACGAAACTGAATCTAGGACACATCGATGAATTCAAATTGAAAATTGAAAAATAGCCTTCGTGGTTCACGTTCTCCAGACAACGCGAAATTTGGTCATTTCACGTTGTTGTTTGCCGAGGACGGTAAAGAAATGTACCAAGAATTATAACGCACATGCACAGCCATTGTTCTCCTAATTAAATCTTTTGTTTAGCGACGTTCCCGTTGCCGTTGCCGTCGTGGTTTTCTTAAACTCCCTAATCTCCAGGCGTGGCGCCAGTCGTTTACGAGCTAAAATCTCGCATTTGATTTTGGAAGTAATACATCCACTTTGAGCGAATTTACAGGGTATACAGATTTGACGGATTTTCCTGAAATTTCGCTAAAACATTCCCGGGATAATGACTGACGAAATGTTGTCAGGAAATTTTCAGAATTTTGATAATTAAAATATTTTTCCCTTGGCGTCCATTTACGCAACACGTCTCGCATATCAGTTAGCTGCTCCAACTTTAGATGTGAATGACAACCAATCAGAATATCGAAAAAGCCTGACACACTCTTGTTGATTGATGCCTTGTGAATAAGACTGTGCAGCCATTTCTTTCTTGCTGCGGTATCCGATACCCGATTAATTCAAAACTCGTTTGCTTGACGCCGGCTGGCAGTCGAAATTTACTCACTGGTGCACTGGTGAGTTTTGCTCCCCGCCAGTTTTGACCTATGGCACGTGATACTTTCTCCACCAATTGGAAAACGTTTTTGAGTTGAGAGGTAGATTTGTCCCACGTGAGAACTTTCCTGCGACAAGAGCGACGTCGCCGCTATGGAAGCTCTCGGATTTGGGTGCATTCAGAGATGGAAAGTCTAATGTCTACCACAGAGGACATAACTGTATTGGTACACGTTCTGCATAGGACCAAGCGGGATAACACCAAAGACCACTGGCACTGAACGAAGTAGTTCTTGTAAGAACTGATAATGTGGGGTGCTCGGCTGTGGAGGTACCTGCAGTATTCCATGAAGGTCACGTCTCAACGTTATTGCTCAACAAGTGCCCGGTACCCCAAGAGAGGAAATTATTCAAAGGTGACAGATGATGATATTAAAGCTTTTGAAAGTTTTATTCCTTCCAGGGTAGTAACAGATCCGCAAGAAATAGCACCGCATAATGTTGACTGGCTGAAAATGGTCAAAGGAACAAGTAAGGTGCTTTTGAAGCCAAAAACTACCAAAGAAGTTTCAGATATTTTGACCTACTGCAACTCACGAAGATTAGCAGTAGTCCCTCAAGGTGGAAACACTGGTTTAGTTGGTGGAAGTGTCCCTGTATTTGATGAAATAATCTTATCTACGTCGTTGATGAATCAAGTGTTGAGCTTTGATGATGTTTCAGGCATCCTCATTTGTCAAGCTGGTTGTATTTTAGAGTCTCTGGAGAACATGATGGAAGATCGAGGCTTTGTTATGCCATTGGACTTAGGAGCAAAGGGAAGTTGTCATATTGGTGGAAATATAGCAACAAATGCTGGGGGTTTGAGACTGTTGCGATATGGCTCCCTACATGGCAGTGTTCTGGGACTTGAAGTGGTTCTTTCAGATGGTACCATACTTGACTGTCTTTCTTCATTGCGGAAGAATAACACAGGATATGATGTTAAGCAGCTATTCATCGGTTCAGAAGGCACACTAGGTATCATAACAGCTGCATCAATCCTGGTTCCAACAAGACCAAAGACAGTAAATGTTGCTTTCCTTGGTTGTGAGACCTTCTCAGATGTACTCAAGATATATAAACTGGCAAGGGGTATGTTGGGGGAAATCTTGTCAGCGTTTGAATTCCTGGATGACTTTTGTATGAACCTTGTGGAAATGCACCTTGGACTGCATAATCCAATTAGTAAACAGCCCTTTTATGTTCTGTTGGAGACATCTGGTTCAAACAGCACTCATGATGAACAGAAACTTGATGGATTTCTTGAGAAAGTTATGGCTCAGAATACTGCCCAGGATGGAACACTGGCAACAGACCTCTCAAAGATAAACGCAGTGTGGGACCTAAGAGAAAGAATAGCGGAGGCCTTGATGTACTGTGGTGCGGTCTACAAGTATGATCTGTCACTTCCATTGCCAAAGATGTATGAGCTTGTGTCCCACATGAGAGAAAAACTGGGTGACAAGGTGACTAATGTTGTTGGATATGGCCACCTTGGAGATGGAAACTTGCATTTGAACTTTACAACAAATCATCATAGTGATGAAGTGTTGAACTCAATTGAGCCATATGTTTACGAATGGACGGCAAATCATTGTGGAAGTATTAGTGCAGAGCATGGCCTGGGATTCAAGAAAGCAAACTACATACATTTTTCACAGTCGTCGTCATCAGTCACACTTATGAAAGGCCTCAAACAACTTTTTGATCCCAAGGGAATTTTGAACCCTTACAAAGTTCTTCCACATTGACTGTTGGCAAAGAAGACTACTGACAACATGGACTTATTAAGCTGACATTTCCTCTTTAGTGAGATGGACTGGTTAAGCTAACTTTTCAACAATAATTATTATTGTAGGGCTTTGAATACTGTTTTTATTTCATAATATTAGTATGCTGGGAGACCAAAATACTGCAACAAATAGTAGTACTTTTAATAGTTATTTTTCTATACATCACTGATTGTCCAATGTAAGGGTAGGTTATGTGAAAATGGAGCAGAGGTGTAAAATTGGAAAAAATCATCTCGCTGAGTTTAACTGAAGTAGATCACATAAGTGGGTTATGAGTTACAGGAAAGAAAGAAATGCTGTACACTTTTCTGAGAAGCGTAGTTACCAAGAGGTGGTGTTGAGGGGCGTTTTGAGGATATGTAGTCACCATGTGAAGGTTGCTTCTTCACAGGGTAAGCTTAATTGGCCTCAAACATAATCTTTTATTTCATTTGGTGGTTCTATATAATCTTGGTGGTGTTCTGAGACATTCTTAATTTGGATTTAGTTCAAACTGGACATTTATATTGATCATTAGTTTGGACAAATTTAAGTTGCCTATATTTGGGCTTTTGTCTTGTATTTTAGGTGAAATATGTATCTTATGATTTCTTTAAGGGTTTTATCCTGAGTTTCACTGCAAACACTTCATGCCACCAAGGAACTTAGAATCAGTTGCTTGTTAACATTGCAATCTTGGGGGTGGGGCATTTGAATTTTACTGCGCGTGGGCTAGGCATATCCCTTCCCCCTGAGATAACCCTGGGGCATTTGGTACCCTTGTGGTTTCAGGTCATGTGGAGTAAGGAGAGTGCAAACATGATGTTCTTCCCTTCACTATTTCATCGCCTTTTGATCAAATTATATAAATCAAATGAAGTTAGTTCCACATAATATATGGATTTAAAAGCTATCTGAGTATTCTGGCTGCAGGTATCTACTATTTCCTTGTTTCACATGCAGAATCACCATCTCTAGTTGTGTTTAAGTTTCGTACTGTTCACATGTTGCACGTAAATATTATTGTGGTAGTAAATAAGAAAATGGTGACAGGCACGGTTATTTACATGTAAACTTATCATTCTGTTTAATTTCATATTTTTTGCGAACTGTTTAAATTTATTCTCATTTCTGTGGGACAGACTTGGCATATTCTTAGTAGGTGTTTAATAAAAAAGTAATAACTTCTGTTTAGAGGTGATAGGTCTGTGTGGTATCTGCAGTTAAGTTTTACAATTTTGCTGTTGACTGGACAACTCAAGATTGCAAAAGCTTAGAAAATAATTTTAACTGCGACTATGACAATGGGGTGAGTGCAGTTTTTTGTTTTTCCCTTGTGTTTTCCCAATAGGTTTGTATCTGTTAAGTGGCAATACAAGTTACCAGTATCCCTATCCTTGAGGCATGTTTGACAACCCTTCCCCCATCTGTTCAGCGTACCAAGGTACAGGTATTGCCCTCTTTCCACATGTGAGATGTGGACACCTACTTTTTTGATCTATTTTTGAATAAAGACTTTCTTCGAAACAAGAGCCCTTTTTAATGACCATGCATTACCATTCCCTTCTAACAATTATTATTTGTTTATTTTGTTTTTAGCAGTTTCCAGTCTACTCGCTGGTGATAAAACAACTTGGAAAAAAGTTCATCTGTGGTCTTAGTAATCAGTGAGTGCAGCCACCTTTCTTCTCTTCTCCTAAGTGTATAAAAAATGATATTTTCCCATATTTGGTAGACAGTGTGATTGAGCCATGTACTGAAACAAGTGCCAAAGGCAGAGCTTGAGCAGTAGCTTTCTTCATTTGGAGAGGACGCAATTTAATAAGTCAAATTATTCAATCTTCCATCATCCTTCTGTAGTGTCAAGTAAAGACTTGTGACCTATTTCTTTGTTTATCCCAAAGGCACTGTGCTTGGTCAACATTTTACTTGTATGAAACTGACATAATTTGTATAAAAGTCATGTATGAAATGGACATATCTTAATTATCTATTTTTCAGAACTATTATTAACTAAAGGCAGCTTTCTTCAAAGCAAGATCCATTTTCTTAGTAGTCTAACCATTGCAATTTGCACTCTAACCAGTATTTAAAATTCATTTTTCTTCAGATTAGTGTGTGAATGAGTTCTCAAAAGATGGAGTAGCTCTTCATTAGTCTCAGAAGATTGAAAAACAACTTCTCTGCACCAAATTAAAGTAGCAAACAGGTGAGTACGTGCATGTGGAGTTTTATCTTTATCTGAAGTATGATTTGTAGAAGTTATGTCCAGACATCTCTAGGTAGAGTATATGTTTGTTGTCATGATCCTATCCACTTGATACTGCAGTACAATAAGTGTCAGATCTGCAGTGTTTGAGCCAGAGTGTGAACTTGCCACATTCTCCTCCTTGAGCGACAACTTGTCCCTTAAAATTTGATGGCCAGGCCATAAATGCCCCCCATGATCAGAAGTATTTGTGGAGCTGGTTTCTTCTAAATAAATGTATTTAATTTTTTGTTGGCTAACATTTCACATTTTCATATAAAAATTGTTCATCACCACCTTATAAATTGCTTTTAAAGACACTATTGTCTCATGCTTTGCTCCTTGAACAACATTCCAAACCTGTCACGTGCGTAGAAGCCGCAAGCGTCGAATGTTGTCACATTATGCAGTTTCATCCATGGTTTTGGTATGCCCTTATTTTCAAAGTACTCGAACGTAGCAGATGCCAAAGTGTTTCTCCAAATAACTCTGCAATATTGTTATGAAATCCTGTCGTTCTACTAGGTAGCGTTTATAATTATTCGCCGAATTATTGCACACTCTACCATCTTGTAAACTCAAAAGCTCAAAAGCAATACTCATGTGAGAATCACTTTTCCCATATTTGGAAGTAGAATGAGACTTGCATCATTCATGTGTGACTGGCTTCAGTGGGATTTGGAAGTATGACAGCTCGTTTCATTTGTCGATCGAAGTGATCATCTTTGCTTTATGTAAACATCTATATTTCTTTGGAACAATGTCCAAGAGGAAAATCTCAAGTTATTTTCAACGTGAAATGGATAAAATCATTGACGAAGCAGAAGAAAACGAATTTCATGAGGAGGAAAATGACGCTCAACTTCCGAATTCGAAACCTCGCAATTTCCAGACGAAATGGTTGAATGAACACAAGTGGTTAAGGTACGAAAATAACGCCATGTTTTGTTAATGTTATAATAAATTATGCTCTGTCCCCTGCTATTGCCTATTTGTCCCTTTGCAAAGTCAACAGAGGGACAAATTGTCTCCTGAGGCAGTTGAGCTGGCTCAAACACTGGATCTGATAGCTGACAAGAAAGTGTCAATTAATTTGTCTTTATAAATATTTTTTTCAATAGGTTTTGCATCTTCCTGGACAAATGCTGTGAAGCCAGATGGAACAGCTAAAAAAGATGGCTTAGAAAAGACCTTCTCCAAATCATATCAGTTGGTGAGTACAGTTTGCATTGTCCTAGTAACAGCATGTTTACATTATAGAATATCTACATAATCGTGAGCATATCCTTGATATAACTTGGTGTGCTGTGCTTCCAGAACAACCCCGTTGGAGTAAATGTTAGGGTGTCAGAAGGTTTCTGTTTTTTCAAGACACGTTTTGTCAATTGCGATAACAAAAACGCTTCTCAGTATACAATTGTCTGGCTTGTGTAACTGATATGTATCATTGCAAGATTTTCCTAGGATGGGATTCCAATCAATAGAAATAATTTTTCATTATGTTAAGGTGGCTCTGTTTTTGCTATTTCAGACCCACTTGCCTATTTCAAATGCAATGGCTATGAAATTTTGGGGAAAACTTTCAGCGGTCTTTTGATTTCATTAGTTTCATTAGTGCAAAGTCTGTATAATGGAGGACTATTTGGGCTAGAATATTGGGAAAGGAACTTTAGATAACCAAAATGCTAGTTCCTGATCAAAAACGTGGCTATTAGATGTCAATATTTTTGTCTGTTAGACTCAATATGACAACAATTAAGATGCTAAAAGATCTGAAGACATGATTGATCATTGCAGCTATACACACAACTTAAGCAGTTGGGAAATTAAAGTCTGAATAAAATTCAGGCCTGAACGGGATTCAAACCCATGACCTCTGTGATGCCAGTGTAGTGCTCTACTAACTAAGCGATCAAGCCAACTTGGAGCTGGTCTCATTGTGAGTTTGTAATATACCCATAGATGTTGAAGAATACAAATGAATATATGAGAGATCATATATTTGAACTGCGGAGAAAGATATGAAGACATGATTGATCATTGCAGTTTTACACACAACTTAAGCAGTTGTGAAAAAAGATTTTTTTTAGTCTTTAATTTCACAACTGCTTAACCCATTGAGTCCTGGGCCCCCTTAACCGCCCGTGCAAAAAGCCCCTCCAATTTCCTGTGCCGCCTGTAAACGCCCCCCAAAAAAGCGTGTGGGGACAATAGCCTTTCCTACCCTCCCTGAAGACTTATGGTTCTCTTATTGTTCTATTGTTCTTGAGGACAAACAAACCAATCAGAATCGACTTACTGAGCATATTTCTAGAGGACTTTAGGGGTCCTAGAAAGACGGTTTTTCTTCTTAAAATCGTGTGCTCATAAAGTGCAGGTTATCATGGCATGTTGCGGGCCAAATTTGCAAACTTCAAAGGTCTTGTTTTCATTTCTAACACAGAGGAATTACTGCTTTGGGATTTAAAATAGAAATGAAAAATACAAATCAATGTTCAGGTGACCTCAGAATGGAAGATCAAAGAGTACAGAGTGCTCAAACCTTTCTGGTGAAGAATTTTCCTTCCTTCAACTGCCAAGAAAACATGATGATTAGTGCACTTTCAAGTGAGTTTTGAGTACAGATTGTGGATTTAAAGCAGCTTCCTGGACTTTAGAAGCAAAAATGGTAACGTACATTATTGTTTAAAAGTTGAATTCAACTTTTGGAACGATTGGTAACACCACGGCCGATAAAATGACTTCAAAAGTGGTCCGTGGTTTGTTTGATTAGGTTATTTGCTTCATTCAAATATATTTTTTGGAGTCTTATTCAGCTACTACAGAACTGCCGAGAAAAGAACTAAGTGGCCACTAATTCAGTGCAGTTAAAATACAATTGATCTCAAAATGATTAGCCTGTTTTTGTCGTCTTTTTGACTTAGAATTTTTATCTTTCTTTCGCAGCGCTGTAATATTTTGTCACGCAGCAAAGAAATTAATATATGATTTCTTGTTTTTAAATTGGTTTTTACATGTGCCTTTTGCTTTAATTTTCTGTTATTTTCTCAAATGTTAGCCATTAGAGTACAAGAATGGATATTCTGTTGTATTTGGTTTCAATTTTTCCTCCGAAGTCAATAATAACTTATTTTCGTGTTTTCAATTTTCTTGGCTTCTGTTGGGCATTTTGTCGCATGGCAAAGAAATAATATAATTTCTTGTTTTCTTATCAGTTTTGAACGTCAAGTTGAGTACTTTTTGTTAACAACAACTCACTCTCTAATAATATTGTATGAAAAAAAACAAGACAAATCTGGCAGTAAATGGGACCATGGACACTGGGTGCTCCCTGGGATAGCAATGAGAGTGGGTGGTAGCGACACACCCTGGACAGGTAATTGGGTGGTTGGCGGACACGCCCTGCAAACAAAGTGGGGCGGTTAGCGGACTCAAACCCCAAAGCATAAACATAGCCTGCGTAGCAAGCGTTTCCGTGGGGTTTGGAAGCAAAGAAAGACCGAGGAACAGGATTTTCGGTGTTTTATCTGCGCGGAAAATGGGGTGAGAGCCAAAAAAAGAAGGAGGGAGGTGGGAGAGGGGAAGGAAGGAAACGCTTGCAGACAAGCCCCTAGATTTTGAAAACCTCCGTTTGCCAGCAAACGGAGCTCGTGGTTGGCTGGGCTAGTCCAATATTATTGACATGTGTCGATCAAAGGTATTTTAATACCTTTGAGTGCCAGACAAAAGGGGAAGACGCGTTTGAAGCTCGGTTACAAAACGCTTTAACTTTTCTCGCTGAACGAGGATTTAGTCGTCAGCTTCGACAGTACAGTAGAAATCCTGTAGTGCAATGCTGACGCTTTCGAAGCCAGCACATTATTGCAGAAGCAATTGCGACACAATTTGCAGCTGTTCCTTTAATTTTAACATCACTTTCTTGAATGCCACATGTGCCAAGGACAAGATAATAAACCACGGGACAGAAAATACGCACTACTGCGTGGGAAAACCTAATGATTTCGTCTGGCTTGTTACATGGCAACATGTTGTCGTAGGTACTCTGACATTTCATTAGAAGCATTTTTGTTGACAGCATTTAGAACCTCTGGGTACAATTCTGAATGATTTGTTATAGTG
>Ga0126338_10001144_pt1 | contig 16617 bp, 9 predicted proteins | sample OrbCmetagenome_2_FD_92529 | JGI IMG/M metagenome (GOLD analysis project Ga0126338, IMG submission 92529) | Coral microbial communities from Petempiche,Puerto Morelos, Mexico - Orbicella C C metagenome | ecosystem: Host-associated > Invertebrates > Cnidaria > Coral | place: Petempiche,Puerto... | reverse complement strand
GCTGGCTATAATCCTTTCATATCCAACAAGCGTGAGAGGAATAATCCTAGGAATAATTGTTTCATTAAAAACGCCCCCCAAAATATAGAAAACTAAACTAAAAAAAAACGCCCCCCCAAAAAATCACGAGTACGCTTACCACATTTGTAGAGCATGGTATAATGGCTCATAACCCATGATGGCTAAGCCAATGAAAACTCTCGAATCGCATGATCCAGTTTTTAATAACACCGTATTACTTATTAGCTTTCTCTTCAACAAAGGGATGAGTTAGTATGAAGAATTACTGTCTTGTCTTGTTAGGGACCGTACCGTTAAAGGGGCACTGTTCCTTCTTTCCTGAAGATCTGCCCTTCCTGTGGAGGCTGAAAAAAAAAGATTACTGATCAATTAAAAGACCTTTCCTGCTTTAAGAGACTTTCAAATGATTTTCAAAACGAGGGTTTTCAAAATTCTTCCTCAGTGCTTGACACGTATATATCTTACAAAGTTCGAGAATCTTTCATTGAAATCGTGACTCTTTTCAACACATGTACCTTTCAAATTGATTTTGTCAAGTTCTATTCCCACATGTAGCATATTTCTCGTTTCCATAATTCGAAAACATGATCACGAATCGAAAGCTACACCTGATTAACTGAGAAGTGTCAATGAACAATCTTGGAATCAAATCAGGCTTTAGGTTCGTCACTTCTAAGTGGCTATCGCTAAATGCTACTGAGAGTGGAAAAAAAAAGTAAATGATCTTCCAGACAGTCTGCGTTATTTTGGCCACGTACAAAATTACATTTAAATTGAAGGAAACTTGAAAATAGTGGTTTACTAAGATAGAAAGACACCAAAGGGAGAATAAGAAACCATAAAGGAACAAGGATGGTTAACACGGATTAAAAACGACGAACCTGAAAAGCTTAGGCTAAGCTTTTCAAGATGCGTAAGTCGTGACGAAGCTCCTTAATGTAACTAAACTGTGCTGAAAATGGCAAAACGTGACGGATGTTCCAGTAAAGAGGTCTAAAAAGGCAATTATTGCAAAATGAAACGTTTCCAGTGAAATCTTAAGCGTGTTAAAAGGGGTTTCTTACTACTTCAGAACTAATATTTTGATCTATAAACCAGCGTCAGATTGATATTTCGCTTTCAAAAAAGTGTTCTGTGGCTTTTACTAGATTAATCTAATCGATAAAACTAGAAGAAAATCTAGCGTATTTCAGTCGAGTAATTCCGTGAACTTTTGTCGGCCACTTTACAGTCGTCTCACCGGGCGCGACTTATGTTGTCAGGTTGAAAACATTAATTAGAAACACCGGGTCAAAGTCAAAAGTCTGTTTTAAATCAAGATCTTGGTGATTCAGTCTACTGTATCATTGCATGCTTGTAGTTACGCATTAGTCAACCGTCTAGCCAATCTCGTTCCCAGGGCCCGTGCGTTGTTAACCAAACAGAGAACGGTGGTGGGAACGAGATTTCCCGCCAATTTAGCCACATCACATCGCTCGTGCGGCCAGTTTGGTTTTACGGCCTAGAACGACGAGAAAAACGAGAGACAGCTGTATTTGTAGGCTAAACATGTGAAGCAGTAATGAGTAACCGACGCAAATTAGGGGGGAAAGTGAGGGGGCCACGATGGAGAAGTGGAGTAACGGGACCAAATGTCAATATACTTGCAAATACATTCATACATACCAAAAGAAGTTTTCTTAAATCCAAGTGCTTCTAACACCTGCGATAAAACAGATTATACCTACATAAGTGAAACTTCATTTGCGTCTGGACAAATGCTGGCTTTTGATACGGGATTTGTCGTCTAATAAAATACCAGCCTGGCTGCTTTTCAGCAAGTGAGTGTTTTAATCTGTTTCAGCGTCAAACGAAGCCGATCAAGAGCACATTATACCTGTAACCTTCTCAGTCTAGCTCGCGCAGCAGTCATTTGCTCTTAGCAGAAATCGAGATATTTACAGCTTTGTGACTCAGATCGCGGGAGTTTGCCACAATTCTCTACACAGCGATTTCGACAAAGGTTGTCCCACGAAAGAGTAATGCTAAAATAGTGTAAGCAACAATGCCGATTGTTATGAGAGGTCATTAGTTGTTTGGCGTTACTTGAGGTTGGCGGTGTGTCAACAACATGAGAAGGAAAAAGAAACCACGTGTTTGTGCTATTTCCTTCTGTCACACTGAAACACCTTGAGCTTCAGGCCCCGTCTACACTACGCCAGATAAACTTGAAAACGGCGCTTTTCACTCTGAAAACGCATCAAATGTTTTCCATCCTCACTAGGCCGGAGAAAGTTGAAAATGCAACAGTCACTGGTCATTTTGTACTTTTGTTTGAGAGAGGCTCGGTCAGGGATGTCATCGTTTTCGAAAAGCTCGTTTCCAAAATGTTCTCCGTCCGCAATAAAACGCAAGGCTCCGTTTTCGTCACAGATTAGTGCGGACGGTCCGCCTAACCGCAGGAATATTAAAAAGCTGCGTTTTCCAATTTCTCCGACCGCGGTGGTGTGGACGGGGCCTCAATCAAGCAACGCTAACTACCATTACCCATAATACCTTTCGATTTTGTCGCGCACGCCTTTACACTCGTGTAGGACAAACTTTCTCGAAACAGGTGTAAACAACAATTATTAAAGCTCAATGATTTCTTTAACAATTGAATAATAATTTTTAGCCATTTTCACAGAGCCTAATAAGGCGCAAATTTGTAAATATGCGAGATTACACCGGCACAATTGCTTTATTGTAATCATGAAACTAAATTAAAAGCAAGCAGTATAAATAGCATTTTATCTCCGCTGCACTCAACGTAATTAACTAATTAATTAAAATGATTGATTAATATTCAAAAAAAGCCAAAGAATTGAGTCAATTGAGTAGCAAGGCAACCATTTTCAAGCTAAATACATTGTGCGTCCCATGGAACATTTAAAGAAACTATTTGGATGATTTGTGGTTTACGAGAAGGGTAAAATTAATTTTCGGTGGGGACGATCGACAAAACTAGGTGATTTGTTCGAAAACAAATCCAATTTTAACTGAATGATCAGCAAGCCTTGTGAGGTTATGAGAACAATGATGTAAATTCTTCGATGCAAGATCTTACCGTTTACCAATACTTCTGTACCTACCGCTTTCGACGCCCGAGGCATTGCAGTCTAAAGTTTAAACAATAACAGCAACCCTTCTTGGTTGATCTTTTTGGCATTTACGTAGATCTGTTTCTAATTGATTTAGGATCAAGCCTTAGTAGCTGTATTTTGGATTACTTAAAATGCGTACATTTAATTAAAATTCGTCTGTTGTCTCTTCACATGTTTGCCGATGCTTCAAGTGAACAATAGTAACAACACACTGCCGAGTTTAATTTTCTGTATTATTATGAATGGTGTGTACAAAACTTTGTAAAGGACAACTAACTGCAAAAAAGAATATTTCAAAAAGAAATGTACAGAGATTTACTAGACATTAATGAAGTTTGCTCATATCTTCGCGATCGTTTTCGAAAGTTTCAAACTTCGATTGATGTTATTTGGAAATTTCGGAATGCAAACATGGTAACGCAACGGAAAGTGTTTGAAAAGCCGCAAAAATGTCATGGAAGGCTCGTTCATTCTTACACTGCAGATGTCCTAGCGTACTAGTTTTAAACTTTAATGATAATTCGTTGTTATCATTTCTTGTTTAAGGCCCCGTGCACACTACGTTGGAGGAATTTGAAAAACGGAGGGTTTACTTTGAAAATTCCGTTCACAGTACGCTGGGGGAATTTAGAAGCACGACAATCACCAATCATTTTGGATTTCTGTTTAAAAAAAAAAACGCGGGCAGTGAAATCACATGATTATCGCGAGGTCATCGTTTTTATTTAACTCCGTTTTCAAAATGTTTTCCGTCCACACAAAAACGAAAAGCCGGCGTTTTTAAATTCCTCCGGTTTGAAGGTCGTTTTCGAAAGGCTCCGTTTTCGTGACGGATTAGTGTGGACGGTAGGCCGAACCGTAGAAATAAAGCTGCGTTTTCAAATTTCCTCGGCGTAGTGTGGAGGGGACCTGAGTTAAACGAAACCCATGTTCGTATTTGACTATTTTTCTGTGCAACTACCGCACACAAAGACACTAAAACAGCAAATACAATTCACATCCCTGATCGGCTCTAATCACCTGTGAACTGGTTCTCACTGCTTAGTGAGCTAGCGTTACAAACTGTACGGCTATCTAGAGATGTACGGCAAACAAAGAAAACGTGTTACGTAAAGAAAAATATCCTGTTTAATTTTCTCGGGAAAGTAATCTTACTTACATTCTCTGGCTATAAAACAGTATTAAATAAAGTTAATAAAACTCATTTTTCTTCTCAGCAGAGAAAAATAAAGGACACCCAAAACTGTTCAAGATTACTTTTTGCTAATTCTGGTTTTTTGCTGTTGTTGTTTTCAACTGTTGTTGTTGTTTTTCGTGATGAAAAGAAGCCTGATTTAAACTTTCCCAATCTTACCAGATACTCATAGAATTCATGGGTACCATTCATGCTTTCATCCCTTTACAACATAGCATTTTTCCTGAACCATCAAAATCCTGATTGGAACAAGCTTTGATGAGCAGATGGGCGAAGTTGTGTACGTTCCCTTGCATTGTTAGCATTTCATCAACAGCTACAGATTTGCGATGTTTTCGACAGTCTCTGACAGTTCTTCTTGAGTAACATCTTTATTCGATGGAATGAGTTTCTCTTTATTGATCTGCACGAAAAGAAATGAAAACAATGTCAGCTGAAATGAAATGCACTATGCCATAGCTTAACATGTAGAACAGGTGACAAGCCTTATTTGTCAAATGATCTTGATTGCCATAGCAATTGATAACATTTGATAACAAAACTTTGAAACTTTAACTTAAACTTTTCTTTTCTTCTTTGAAGAACTGGTGTTGGAAATTTAATTATTATAACTATCATTACGTCTGCCACATTTTTTAGGTCTTAGCGGGACACTTCTCTAACCAGTTGAAGATCAACTAATTCTCACCACCAGCAGGTTTGACTTTGTGTTGAGATTGGTAGAAGAAAATAGATTCTGATCAACATTTGAGCTCAACTGGTTGCACATTAGATGTGTGCCTAGCCAGAGTGGAAGAGTTCCCAAAAGAGCTTTCTTTTTTTCATTATCTTTACCTTATCACACGATTGCTGTTCTGTCATCTTGACTTTTGAATCAGTCACACCTGGACTTTTAGCCTCAATCAACAGTGTGTTGTGGACAGCTGTAAAACTCTTGTTGATCTCCTCAATCTGCTGGAACGTTTTTTCTTTTAACTGTAAACAGAAGAAACGATATCAACAAACATTATACACTGTATGTCTACTGTTCCCAGGTTGTGCGAGGGTGAATAATGCTATCCACTGTGTTAATCACTATTCAGTGGGTAAGTTGGAATGTAGATTGTAGAGACCTATAGAAGTGTAAGAGCTCCTTAATCAGATGTAAAGAGAATCAAATATTAACTTCATAATAAAACCAACTATGATATTCACTTGATGGTAATTTATCCAGTGGATGTATTACCAATCCTTTGAACAACTGGATCTTAGATTTCAATTCAAAACTTACATCCAACCGCAAACCCTTTGTCTTATCTCCTACTCTACTGTTTGTTGCACTGTTTATCTATAAAGCTCCTCATTGCATGCTAAGGGGTGGGGGGGTGGGGGGGGGGGGGCTTGCCCTGCCGGCTTTTCCTCATTCTGCATTTTTTTTTGTTTTTCCCAAATTAAGGGGGGGCCTGGGTCCCTCCCCTAGATCTGCCACTGCTGATTTTCCTCTAGCTTCCACTCTGCTGTAGGTTTTCCCCCCTTTTCATCACTTCCCACATGCCATCACCAATCTTTTATCAATTCTCATAGAGAATTTCTTTTCCTTTCCTTCATATTATACCCTGTTCCGTCTCCTACGTTGCACCCAAAACAGTCAAAGGAATCTAAATGTGCATCATCATGGGTCACGAAGACCAGTTATTAATCAATTCATCTGCGATCGGATTACAACATTGAGTTGCATTTGTGAGTCGAGGAAAAAGACACAAGAAGCTGAAACGTTCCTGGACGTTATTAGTTCCTTAGATAATCCTACCTTCTTTTTAGGGAGACTGTTGTTCTTGGCCTTTCTGACACCAGAACTGTTTCTTTTTCTCGTCTGAAATTTATTTTTCAGCTTCAATTTCACGTGTGTTTTACCGGGCGCCATGTTTTTATGCAATATTTAAGAGCAACACCGCTACTCAAATGAACTGCTTTCTCGTCTGCATGGCTTTGTAACATCCGGGCTTTTACAGCCCGAGTCCCTCCCACCGCACTTGCGCATAACCGGTCCCGGCCATATTCTCCTTGTCTTCGTGGAACGTGGAGTGTTTTCTCTGCTGATTACCTTCTTTGAGGGAGGAGTTTGATCAAAGTTCCTTGATCAGGTAAGTGGTGATCATGTAGATAGCATCTCCTTTTTCTGACCTTTCTTTCGAGCTCTGTTTGGAGGTATATCTCTCTTAGGGCAGGCGGAAGAAGTAGACAAGCAATGCGATACTCGAGTTAAACTTCACTTCATTTGCCGGATTTCACCCGAAAATGTGCAATTTTAAACAGGAACTTTGCTCAAGGGACGGTTTATCAGTTCGTGCTGTAGACTTTTTATGGCCAGTACTTTGTTAAGCATGTTTGTAGTTGGAACATTAAGCGTTTACTTAAAATCAGCTTACATGTAGTTTTTGTAAACGGGCGAATATTGTGAGCTGTGCACTTTGTAAGTAAAGTACTTTAGATAATATGTAAAGTTAAATTACTCTTCTTAGATGAATACGTTGATGTGCACTATCTGAGAGTCAGTACAATTTTCGACAATGCGCACGTAATTGTGAAGCAAATCAAAGTTTTAAATTAATTTTATAGTTGCTATGTTATGTTCTACGTTAGCGGCTGAGTTCAATCCAGCGACAAGGCAACATAAGACGGAATCATGCTGAATGTTGCTAATTTCTTCAGTTTTTTGATTTTGCTTGTACACGAAAACCCGTTTGTGTCAGTTGAAATTAGTGGGTGATTTGATTTTTAATTCATCAGGCAGAAACTGAAACTCCAAGGGTAAGCTCAATGTTAAATTAGTGTCATCAGTGATGGTTTTCTGATCATTTCAAATTTAATTTGCTTAATTTCTTAACAGTGATCTTGCAGTTTGCTGGAAAGGAATACTGATATGTGATCGTTTGGTTGTAAATAAAAAAAGGCATAAGCAAGTGCTTACTGCAAGGTGTAATGAAAATCATATCTGTTAGTTTGACGCTAATCTCAATTTTCCTGTCATGTTAACAATGTTTCACTCACAGAACCAGAACTTTTGTTTCCAAATGAATTTGAATGGAAACAAGCTGAGAACACTAGGTGAAATTGCCACTGATTTTTGCAAGTGTGCTAAAATATATCATTTATTGCCAAGGATCAGAGTTGCAGGCAATGTGGAGGTGTTTACATGTGACAACTGACGCCTACTTCCTGCAGAAAACGAGTTACCACTTATGACTAAATTTTAAAAGTTATTTAAAATTCCCTTGAGGCAGAAGTACACTGTATCTCATTCTTAGCTGGTATCAAAAAGGGAAGCTCTAAATTTGATGTCTGCAAGTGATGGTTAATGCTTACAAGCTCTGGAAGTCTTTCCAAACTCCATCACAATCATGCATGAAATTAATGAGAAATCTGGATTTATTGACTGCTCGAAGAAAGAGGATTTACAATTGAAATAATCAGTGATTTTCCTTTCTGTTGTTTGCAATAGTTTCTAAATGAATAAAAATATTATTTCTATGCGTTTTTTTCAAGTTATACAGGCATACAGATCTATAATCACATGGCATATGTAGAGAAAAAATTATCCACCTTTTTGTTGTCATTACCGAGGGCAAAAAGCTCTTACAAGCTACATGCTCATTTTGTCGCCTGTTATTTAGTTAAACTGTCGTGTAGATGAAATTAAGTATACCATGAGGTCAGCATACGTCAGACTGATATGGCCACAGGACAGGATTGTGAGAAATATGCCTATTGTAAATCTTGTACAAGTTTTTATAATGTTTATGGCATGTAATGTGATTCATGTTTTAACAGGAGCTCCGGAGTTAAGGCCTAATCATGCCGGCTCCAGGGAAGCTGAGAGACCTGATACGAACAATAAGGGCCGCACGGACAGCTGCAGATGAACGAGCAGTGATAGCCAAGGAGTGTGCATACATTAGAGATTCTTTCAGGGAGGAAGATAATGATTTTAGATGCCGCAATGTTGCCAAGCTGCTTTACATTCACATGCTGGGATATCCTGCACACTTTGGTCAGGTGCGATTATTACTGGAGCTGCCTCCAATCATAATTACGACAACAACCAATGAAAAACAAATGAAACGGATCAAAATCTGCCAATCACAACCCACAGACGTTACTGCAAAAACTCTCTTCAATAATATGGTGTATTTGTTTAAAGTTTAGAAAGGTGTAGTCTGTTCAAATTCTGGAAATTAGAGTAAGATAAAAACTTGGAAATGAAAGAGTTTCCTTTAATTTTGGGTTCTGAAGAATAGTGTGACTGAATCTTTCCCGGAACTGTTTACCCATTTTTTATTGAACATCATTTATTTTTTTGTAGCTGGAATGTTTAAAACTGATTGCCTCACCCAAGTTTACAGACAAAAGAATAGGTTATCTAGGTGCCATGCTTTTATTGGATGAACGACAAGATGTTCACCTCTTGGTCACAAATTCTCTGAAAAAGTGAGTACAAGACAAAGTACAGTGTACACGTACGTTACATTGTGCTAAAAAGAAATCTCTTGGTTTCTTGTTTTGATAGGTTGTTAGGGGTTCTATAGTTGAACTTTTTACACTTTAGTTGTTATTCTTGGAAGCTGTTTTTGTAAAGAAGATTAATATGCAAATTTCAAAAGCTTCATGTAATAGTGCACAATGTACATGGCAACATCAAAAATCTTGGAGGCTTGAAAACATAGCATTAAAGAACATATGAACATATGTGGCAATTTCATTCCAGATTAGAGTCATCTGAGACTAAAAAGAATTCACTCTCAGATGATGTAGCAGAGGTCTGTAATGGTTGTGATCGCTAACTTCACACGAACATAGTATTTTTAATTAATAATTATGTGTAAATGTCATTTTGTTTCTTGTTTTAGCGATTTGAGTCATTCAAACCAGTTTGTGCAAGGTCTTGCACTCTGCTCTTTAGGAAAGTAAGTTAAATACATTCCTTTTTCGTGAGTGTAGTGCAGATTGTATATTTTGAAAATCGTTTTCTAGTTGCATATTTGTCCAGCTGTGCAGATTGGTCAACCTTTAACATTTTGTTTTATCCATGTGTTACATTTGACATGTATTTTTGTCATCCTTCCTGTCATAGCATTTGCTCTCAGGAAATGAGTCGTGATTTAGCAGGTGAAGTGGAAAAGCTGCTCAAGTCCACAAATTCCTACCTAAGGAAAAAAGTAAGTGTAGATTGAGTCTGCTATGTCTAAAGTTGATCTTCCCCTCGACGTACCGGCAGTTGAAAAAGAACTTAAGCAAGCTCATCAACATGTGCAGCTAACCAGTGCACCTTGAAAATTTTCTCAGCTCTTTTGTTTGGTAGTGAAATTTGAGCTGGTGGAAAGCTCCTTTTCACCTGGTAAAATTAGCTAGTGGGTGGGTCTTAGCTACAGGTACATGTACAACTTTGTTTCCCTCCTCATGATCTGGCAGGTTGAGATACCAATTTGTCTGTATCCATTCATACACGTGGGTGGAGAGAGGCACTGTTAGAGTATTTAAGGGCCCATTAACCAATACATGCGCTCACTCGCACGGGTTTCTAAGGGGGTGAAATTTCATTCCGGTTACTTGCCTTTGCCTGAGCAAGAAACTGATTCAAACAGTTCGGTAGTGTGCAAATTTGGCTACGTATTACATGTTTTTCCTTTGTGTTTCACACAATGCCACATAAAAAAGTACAAGCAGAAGCAAAATAAGAGAATAACAGAAAAACAAGTGCAAAAGAAAACGAAAACTATCTTTGTGTGGCTTTTGTGTGATCTTATCAAAGTGCCACTGGTAGAGAACTGCACAAGCGCCGATAGGATAACTTCGGAAACCCTTCCAGTTTCTTTTAAATGTTAAAGGAAATGTGTTTTTTTTTTTTAATCCAGCTTTTTTTGATGAGTTACGATTTATGCCAAGGCTGGAAATATAGCTGCACATTCCTTTTGTGAAATTTTTGCCTTTTTCAGAAAATTATGAATTTTTCTATATTTTGAAATCCCAAAATCGGACCTTTTAGAAATGAAACAAAATCTATGCATAGCATAATGAAGATTAACATTAAATCAATGAAAAAAATTCTGATTAAGTGATATGCCTGGGAGCCTTTACATTTTTTCTGGAATTAATCACATGACCATGGGCATGACCTGATGTCATCATCACTGGTGTTACTGATCATGAAAAAGTTAAACACAAGAAATAGCTCTGAACTACAATGTAGCTAAAAATGATGAGGTTATATGAAAATGAATTTTCCTTAGCAATGGCTCAAAAAGGTCAGTTAATGGGCCCTTAAATTGTAATTCCCGAGAACACGATGCAGTGACTCGAACCAGGGTTCAAACGTAGATGACCCTAACACAAACCATTAGGCCTTGTTGTTGCCTATGTAAAGGTGCAATGTCTTCAGTCAGTGTTCATTTGCAGAACATATGTACCTTTTAAAGTGGAAATTGTTTGTAATCCATAAATTTTGAGTTTGTACATTCTATAATGTTTTCCCTTTACCTTTCAGGCTGCACTTTGTGCTGTGAGAATTGTCCGAAAAGTACCTGAACTTATGGAAGTGTTTGTTCCTACAACAAGATCTCTTTTGAATGAAAGAAATCATGGTTAGTTCTTACACATTTGAGATTTGAATTGAAAACAGTTGGAGAGTTTAAGACAAAGTATAACTATGGCTCTGAATCGTCTTTAAACAGATACACTGTTTCCGCATTCTTTTAAACTAATACACCGTGGCACTTTCAGTTGTAGTGGAGATACACGTAGGTGTTTTTTTTCTTAGTAATGATATCAAACTGTGGGAGAACATGCTTTACCAGATGTGCATGTAGTGTTAACTATTTTGTTCTTGATTTCTTTATCAGGTGTTTTAGTGTGTGGAGTGTCCTTGGTTACAGAGATGTGTCGTGTTAACCCTGAAACACTGTCACACTTTCGAAGGGTAAGTGAATGTTAGGCTGATGTGTAAACCTGTCTAGTGTACCATTCAACAATACTTTTTTTGTGAACTGTGTACAATACAGTGATGTGAACCTTAGTTAGTATTCCTACAAGAATTGGTACATCAAGTCTCAGAGTGCATGTATATATGTACATGACATGTACATGTAAACCAAGAATGTAAAACAAAGAAGTGACAGTAACAGCAGCTGCCATTTTATCTCTAATGTTAATTAGATGCTGATTTATAACTACGTTGTTATTACTGATATATGTATGTGGAAGAAGCAAAAAGCCTTTAAAACTCTTGCTCTCATCGTTTCACTGTCTTCGAAAACGACTTCCAGATTTTGAGATAATCTTGCACTTGGTTGCATGGCTCTACCTCCCCAAGAGTCTTACTTAGTTCATATTATTTGCAGCACGTTCCAATATTGGTCAAGACACTAAAGAACCTTGTGATGTCAGGATATTCTCCAGAACATGATGTCTCTGGAATTAGTGATCCATTCATTCAGGTATTGTACAGATTCATTGTGGTAAACATTTAACTATTAAAAACCTGTGATAAAAATATTTCTCAACCACATATTGAAAAAATTATGTTATGAAACGACTACAGTTTTGATGCTGAGCTAAATGTAACCTCATTATTGCATTTTATAGATACGTGTACTAAATAAAATGATAGTTAATCACAGAGGAATAAAAGTGACAAAAAAATGTTCTTTCAGTCAGCGTTTCACACCAATGGAGTCAGCTTGTGTGTTTGAACTTGGATTATGTTCTTTTATGGATAGCACTCATTACAACCTTTTTGCATGCGCATGTATATTGTGTTCATGACAACAAAATTTCTTTCATTTGTGTAATATTAAGTTTGTGGTGATGTTGTAGCTATCTTTTTGCAGGTTAAAGTTCTGCGACTCTTGAGAATGCTCGGTAAAGACGAGGAATCAGTTAGTGAGCAGATGAATGATGTCTTGGCTCAGGTTAGTAAGTAATTCCATAAGTGATCAAAGTATAATTTCTCCTTACTAGATCAATGTATTGATGAGAGGTCTACAGACGAGAATATAGAATGTCATCAACTGTGCAGTGTTGTCTTGATGTATCTTCAAATTATCAAAACTTCATGTAACATTGAAAGATATGTACAGTGTATATCAAATTTTATGGAGTTAACAACAGCGACAACTGGTCTGATCTTTGCGGTCAGTGGCATTTTGATGTGCACATCCACAGGGATTCAGCTGGCTGCCAGTAATTGAAGTTCCTAGATGTCTTCTGCACCCAACCTCCATTTTTCAAGGCAGTTTTTACTAAGTGAAGTGAACAATAGTACAGTGTACAGCTCTCGTGTATCTGAAGAAAGAATGCGATATATTAATTATTCCATCATTTGTCTGTAGACTTGTACCTCTAACCTTGTACATGTATGCACTAGTACTAACATCTACATTCACTTTGTTGATGTTCTTGGTCTATTTTTTGTACATTGACAGGTTGCAACAAACACAGAAACTAGTAAAAATGTTGGAAATGCCATCCTGTATGAGACAGTTCTAACCATAATGGATACAAAATCTGAGAGTGGCCTCAGGGTATGTCTATTGTTTGAGTTACATTAGGGTTTCACTCTTTCAGATTTGCCACTCCAGTGAAAACGGCCTTCAAGGTTGTAGCCCGGGTTTCTGGCTCTTTGACCCTCAGAAAATCATAATTTTCATCTGTCATCCAGAGGTCGTGGGTTCAAGTCCCGCTCTGACCACTCAGCTGGAGTGTTTCTTGGTAGACCCCAGTTCAACTCCTCAGTCACGTTTGTGAATAGCCAACTGGTCTGCCTCCCGCCAGTTGGGATTTTTAAGCCTGTTATGTTTATTTGCAATATTTGTTTCTTTCAGTTCAAGTGGCATGACCAAAAATTAGCTAGTTGTAGCTAATTGCATCAACCACTATGAACATTCAACAAAAATTGAACTGTCCCAGAAATTTTACTACCAAAAGCTAGTGCATACATGTAGTCTGTCCAAAGCTCTGTCTTTGAGGAAATCATTAGTTAAACTGTGTATAAATCTGTTGTATATATGTGACATGGTTTAATGTATATTTAACTTTCCTTACCTTAAGTTTCTTTCCACTTTTAGGTTTTAGCAATCAATATTTTAGGACGCTTTCTTTTAAACAATGACAAAAATATAAGGTGAGATAAATATATATATATATATATTTTTTTCTTACAATGCTTGTAAATCCAAGAATGATGACAGAAAATGACAGTATACAAGCATGTACAATCAACAAGGTCTCTCTGCCCCTGCTGGTCAGACTTAACAAGCCAGAGGAATCCTGTTTATAAATGTAGTTAAGGTCTAGACCATGGGGTTCTGACCAGTCAATCTTTCTGCAGATACATGTAGGTTTGGCCTCGTATCCTTTAAATTATGCTCGGCTGTCCATCTAAGAGTAACATTAGGGATCTTTTAATAGAGGTTTCTGTACAGAGCATGTGATCAATCAAGTGCCATCTCCTGATAGGTCATGCCACAAACAAGGAAGAAATTACCTTTTTTGTTGTCGTAACTGAGATTTAAATCCCATAAATGGAACACTGACACCGACAATTGCTATGCCTTGTTAGTTACATTTGTAAATTATGTTTCCATTAGCTATTGTGAAGTAAGAGTTTGTTTTTAAAAAAAAGCTGATGTTGTGTTGGCTTTGTGCTTGCTATTCTGTGTTATAGATATGTTGCTCTGAACACACTTCTAAAGACGGTACATGCAGACTACAATGCTGTTCAGAGACATCGTACTACAATTCTAGACTGCCTGAAGGATCCTGATATCTCTATCAGAAGGTACTTGCAGCCCTTGCTAACCTTCCATGTTCCTGTCCCTGCCATCCATGATAAAAGCACTCCCCTCTCCCCAAGCATTTTATAGCTAGAAGATTAGGTGAACCTTGGTCAGACGTTATAGGAAACTGTTGAGAATGGCCACAAAATTTGTGATATTTTAATAGGTTTTTCCCCTGACGTTTCCTTTCTTTCATTTTCTGGCTATAATCCAGCCTTTTCATTTCCCTTTTTAACCCTGACATTTTTCTAGAATTGTGTTGCAAATTTGTGTACACTGTGCCCCTAGTCTTGTATTGCACTGACAGTCAGTTAGAATAAGGGATTATGTAGGGGAATATTTCCAAGATGTTCAAAAATACAAACAATTTTGCAGTGAATTATCTCTAAAACTTTTGTTGCCTTTTGTTGCCTTTTGTTGCCTTTTGTTGGTCAGTAAGATTTTCGCCATTTTTCTTGAACACAATCTTCACAGCAGAAAAATAATATAGTCGGTTATCATTAACATATTTCGAAAATGGAATGCCTTTTTGCATATTTCATTGTCACGAGCTGACATGCTCACCTTTAAACCCAATGAGCACACAGTTACATAGCCTTCTGGCATTACATCACATTGTCCTTTTATTTTCAGGCGAGCTATGGAGTTGTCCTTTGCTCTGGTAAACTCTAGTAACATTCGTGGCATGATGAAGGAACTACTGACCTTCCTGGTCAAGGCTGATTTGGAGTTCAAGTCCTACGTCACCTCAGAAATCTTCTTAGCAGCTGAAAAGTAAGAACTTCTTCCTGCATCAAAGAGAAAGCCTCTTTTTCATTGCACATATACTTAGCTCATGATTTATATAGAGGATATTGTGTGGTGGCAAGAAGATTATGAATTTTATGTTCGAGTGGCAAGAACAATACCGCGTTTGCTATGCTCACTAGTGGGATAGTGTTTTTGCCACAAGAACATAAAATTCATATCTATGAGCTAACGTGAAGATTTCCGAAGATTCTCCAAAACTTGTGCGAAGGTCACATGAATATTGCCGTACATTTTCCAAAAATTTCTGAAGACTACCGAAGATTGCCGAAGACTTTCAAGGAAGACCCGAAGATGTTTCGATCATACACCAATGAATTCAAGCACAATGTAAGAGACAAACTTGATATCAGTGAAATCATCGATATCTTCACTAGTGGGGATATGGAAAATATGCCACCCGAGTCCCGGATGTGGTTTTGTATGAATTTTACCACTGGTGTATTTTCCAGTAAAACACTTGTGTCTATACAATAATTACTGTTATTTTGCATTGTGTTTCTAGGTATTCTCCAAACAAGAGATGGCACATTGACACCATGATGAAAGTTCTTACTACAGTGAGTGCAATAATCTTATCTCCAAACCTCCATCATAATTTGGAAGTTACACAAGGGAAAATAAAATGAAAAGAGTTCTCAGGAATGTTCATTTACAAAATGTTGTTACAGAGACTAATTGCATTAGCCATTGCTGAACTATCCAAAAACCTTAAATGACTCAGCTGAGTGTTTGAGGTGTTAAATAGGGACAACAAAAGTCATTAAGTTTAGTCTGTGAAAACTAGGTGTTATCCTTGAGAAGTCCTTGAATTTTGTCTGTGAAGTTGTATGAATTGTGATAGTGACATTGACCATTGTGTGTAAATGTGCCCAATGATTAATGATTTTGAAACACTACTACATTTTCTGACAAAAGGAATGATCGTTACATTCTGCAATATGAGGGCTCCTACCAATGGTTAGTTCAGTTACTACATGTTTTAGTGAACTCAGAGTAATCAAACAAGTTTTAAAGATGGCTCCTGTACTGAACACCAGTTCAATTTGAAATTACATATGTAAAAGCATGGTAATCTCTGAGGTCCAGTTCATATTATGTACATGTATGAATCAAATCAGAAACAAATTTAAAGTTAGGAAGTACTTGAGAAACTCTTTCTTTCTTTCTTTTTGCACTTCAACTACATGTATGCAACAAATATACAAGCATAGAACCAACTAAAAAAAAAACAACAACAACAACTTTGCCATTGCTGTTTTATAATCCTACATTCCGAGAAGTTGTCTTCGTCCAGTGTCTCAAAATGACCAGCTGTGGTGGCAAGTAACATAAACCTGTTGGTCATACAGTGTAGGTTCTTTTTGGTCTCTGTTTCGTTAATTTCTTTCATCTTGTCCTAGGCTGGAAATTTTGTTCGTGATGATGCGGTACCAAGCCTGATCCATCTAGTGTCAACATCCAGTGAGCTGCAAGCTTATGCTGTCCAACGGCTGTTTAAGGCCATGCAAAATGACATAAGTCAGGTACTTTCTTGAAAACGATGTTATCAACAAGTTTATTTATGTGATGGATGCACAGCTGAAAGCATGAACTTATAAAACCTTTTTTGTTGTTATAATGTAGCTACAGGGACTGGGAACGTTTTGACTAAATTTCTGTT